>Ga0307375_10000195_pt1 | contig 82629 bp, 81 predicted proteins | sample TR1MG_FD_202531 | JGI IMG/M metagenome (GOLD analysis project Ga0307375, IMG submission 202531) | Soil microbial communities from Risofladan, Vaasa, Finland - TR-1 | ecosystem: Environmental > Terrestrial > Soil > Coastal area > Acid sulfate soil | place: Finland: Risofladan, Vaasa | collected... | reverse complement strand
CGCGCTGACCTTCCTGCAGACTGCGGAAGCCCTTCGACTGAATCGCGGTGTGGTGGACGAAAACGTCCTCACCGCTCTCGCGGCTGATAAAGCCAAAGCCCTTCGCATCGTTGAACCACTTCACTGTGCCTTGTTCCATTGTGTTGCTTCTTTCTCGTGTTGGTGTTGAATTTACGCTGATATTGTTCGGAGTGTTACGTGAGGCAGGTGCAAGCGGTGTCGCGAGATCTGCTGCAGGTGTTTCCGCCGAATTCAATCGAACGTACTTCGACTATACCAGAAACCGGCACTCTAGTCCCTTTTCTGGAGTAAAAATTCCCGGATTGCTCTCCCCCGGCGGAATTGGATCGACTGAACAGCCGCCTCTCGTCATCCAAATACCCGTCTCCAAGCCCATTTCCTCATTTGGTACCACTAGTCTTAGCCCTTTTCCGACCTTGACCCATGCGAGATGTGCCTTTACCTTGTTGCCTGATGAGCTTTCGTACGCGCTCGCTTCTCATTGCCGTGATTGCCATTGCCGTTCTGGGGCTCCTGTTGGCCTCCGGATTCGGGACAGTTGCGTCTCTTTCCCAGACCACGCAGGTTGTCGTCCTGATCTACGCCCTGGCAATTGCCGCCGCGAGCGCCACCGTACTCCACTCGCGCCTTTCCACGGACAACTTTTCTCTTGCTGGTTCATCCCCAGAGGTCCCCGTGGCTGGCGTAGGTCTCTTGTCTCGGCCATTTCTCTGCTGATCAGGGCTCCACACGCATCGGCGTTTTGTTTCGGCCCCTGAACAGCAATCCACCCCCAGGATGAGAAGACATGGCTCGTAAGTTCCCCCAGTGGTTGATCGTAAGTCTCGTGGTCGTCGCCTTGGCGGCCTCCGCGTTTTTCTTCCTGCGGCGCCCATCTGCGCCCGCGCAGCCGACCGCTGCTTCTGTCACTCCGGCCACTCCTCCTCCCTCTCCCATCACCCACAAGGAGGTGGTCTTCCGCAAGCGCGACACCCTTGCGGCGGCTCTGCTCCGCAGCGGGCTCGACAACGCCACCGTCAACGGCATCGTCCAGAGCCTTCACGGCGCCTTTGACTCCCGGCAGTTCCGCTCCGAAGCGCATCTCGACCTCACCTACGACGGCCCGAACTTCAAGCAGCTCGACTACCGTATCGATCCCGGCCACCAGCTCCAAACGGTCCTTTCTCCCGCCGGTTTCGTCACTTCCATCGCCCCCGTTGCCAGCAAAACCGAGCTTGTCACTGTGGCCGGCACCGTTCACAGCTCGTTGATTCAGGCCGTGGAAGACTCGGGGGAGAACGAGGATCTGGCTCTGCGGCTCGCCGATATCTTCGCCTGGGATCTCGACTTCTACACCGATCCCCGCCCCGGTGACCGCTTCCATGTCCTCGTCGAGAAGACCACTTACACCAACTGGCCCGGCGTAACCTACGGCAAGGTCCTCGCCGCCACTTATAACAATGAGGGCCACCGCTACCAGGCCTTCCTCTTTAAGGGCCACAACACCAGCAGTTATTACGACTATCGGGGCAAGTCGCTGAAGGCGGCCTTCCTGCACTCGCCCCTCAAGTTCACCGCGCGCATCAGCTCACACTTCAGTTGGCATCGATACCATCCCATTCTGAAGATCTACCGCCCCCATCTCGGCACTGACTACGCGGCCCCCATCGGCTCGCCCGTGCAGGCCATCGCCTCCGGAACCGTCATCCTTTCCGGGTGGTCGGGCGAAGGTGGCAACACCATCGAGATCCGCCACAGCAACGGCTATATCTCTTATTACATGCACCTTTCGCGCCGCCTCGTTCGTCGGGGAGCCCATGTGGATCAGGGGCAGCGCATCGGACTTGTCGGCATGACCGGCCTGGCCACTGGTCCGCACCTTGACTTCCGCCTCAGGCAACACGGCCAGTTCGTTAACTTTGAGCATCTCAAGATCCCCCGCGCCTCGGCCATCCACACCGCCGATCTTGGTAACTTCGAGCAGCTTCGCGACCGCTACCTGAGCGCGCTCAGCACCACGGTGAATGCCTCGAACGCCCCCTCGCCGGGTGGAGGCAATTAGTCCGTTTGCGCCCAAATCCGGTCTTCCCATGCAATTGCATCGCTGCGGCGGGAGCCTGCCGCGGGCACGGTGATGCTACAATCAGATGTCACGGAAGTTCCCCAGCCGTACAACTCACAACGGACACTTCGCCTTGGCTCAGAGCATGGAAGAAACGCACATTACCTACGCCGACGCTGGTGTAGACATCGAACGCGCCAATCGCACCAAGCAGCGCATCAAGTATCTTGCCCATCGCACCTTTAACAAGAGCGTCCTGAGCGAGATTGGCGGATTCGGTGGTCTATTTCAGGTCGACAAGAAAAAATTCGCGGACCCGGTGCTCGTCTCCAGCGTGGATGGCGTGGGAACCAAGCTGAAGATCGCCTTCGAGATGAGCCTCCACCACACCGTCGGCGGCGACCTCGTCAACCATTGCGTCAACGACATCGCCGTGCAGGGCGCCACTCCGCTCTTTTTCATGGATTACCTCGCCGTCGGCCAGCTCGACGCCGAAGTGGCCGAGAAAATCGTCAGCGGAGTCGCCGAAGCCTGCAAACACAACGGTTGTGCGCTCATCGGCGGCGAGACCGCCGAAATGCCCGGCTTCTATCCCAATGGCGAGTATGACCTCGCGGGATTCATTGTCGGCGCCGTCGATCGCGAAAAAATCGTCACCGGCAAAAATGTCCAGGTCGGCGATGTCCTCATCGGACTGCCCTCCAATGGTCTTCATACCAACGGTTATTCCCTCGCCCGCAAGCTCCTCTTCGACACCGCCGGCTACTCGGCCGATACCTATGTCAACGAGATCAAGGGCAAGGTGGGCAACGAGTTGATGAAGCAGCACAAGAGCTACTGGCCCGTCGTGCGCCGTCTCGTCGAAGGCGATGCCGTCAACGCCATGGCCCACATCACCGGCGGCGGCATCACGGAAAACCTGCCGCGCGTCCTGCCCAAGGGCATGGGAGCCGTGGTGGAAATGGGAACCTGGCCCGTGCTCCCCATCTTCGAGCACATGCAGAAGATCGGGAACATCGAGCACGCCGAAATGATGCGCACCTTCAATATGGGCATCGGCATGGTGCTGGTCATCCCGGCCAAGAAGTTCAAGAAGGTCCAGACCATCCTCGACCGCGCCGGCGAAAAAGGCTTCACCATCGGCCGCATCGTCAAAGGCGACCGCAAGGTCCAGTACTCGTAAGAATCAGGAAATACTTCCTCGAGTGCCCCGCGTTCGCGCCCTGTTTTTGGGCGATAACGCGGGATTCGTCCTTCGTACTTTCTCCAATTCGGCAATCCGAAAATCCGAAAATTCCCCCCTCTCTGTGTTTCAATAGTCCTTAATGACTGGCGATCAAACTCCGACGGCCTCGCGCAATCTTGGCATCCTCATCTCCGGACGCGGCTCCAACTTCGTCGCCATTGCCGATAACATCTCCGCCGGACGCCTCCATGCACGCATCGCCATCGTCATCAGCAACCGCTCCGATGCTCCCGGCATCGAGGCCGCCCGCCAGCGCGGCTTGAACGTCGTCGTCATCCCCAGCAAGGGACGCACGCGCGAGGACCACGATCGCGAAGTCGTCTCCGCGCTCAACGAGGCTCGCGCCGATCTCGTCGTGCTTGCCGGGTACATGCGCCTGCTTTCGCCGTGGTTCATCCGGCAGTTCCCGCACCGCATCCTCAACATTCACCCCTCGCTGCTGCCCTCTTTCCCCGGCCTTGAAGCCCAGAAGCAGGCCTTCGACTACGGCGTCAAGGTCAGCGGATGCACCGTGCACTTCGTCGACGAGCACCTCGACCACGGCGCCATCGTCGTGCAGCGCACCGTGCCCGTCCTGCCCGACGACGACGATCACTCCCTCGCCGACCGCATCCTCCAGCAGGAGCATCAGGCCTACAGCGAAGCTATTCGAATTGTTTTGGATGGAAACTACGAGATCATCGGACGGCGCGTAGTCGCCCGGACTTCTTAGCAGATTCTTTGCGTAATCTGCGGCTGCCCGGCTTCAGTAATTCACTTCGAAATCCAGCCTTAAATACTCCAGCGCTTCTTTCACTCGCTTAACGATCTCCGCGTACTCCTCGATCGGCAGCGGATCGTCCGACTCCGCCCAATGCTCCGGGCGCGGCGCCACCCACAGCGCGAAGTTCGGCCCGCCGCAGCAACCAATCGCGATGGAAAAATCCACGTGGCGCTCACCTTCCGTGTAGCGCACGCAGTCCACCGTTTCGATCCTCACTTCGTAGCCGTCACCCCGGACGGTGCGTTCATCCGTCTGCACCAGCATGCCCTGTCTGTTTCCTTCGCCTGTCACCACTTTACTTCTTGTCGTTGATCCGCAACACGCACCACCGTGCCTCGTTTTTCCCCGCGCTCAAGACGACGCTCTTCGCATCGGTGGCATAGACGCCGCCGGCATTCATCTTCGCCGGCTTGCCGTTGATCGTTGCATCCATGCCGGTGAGCGGAATGAAAAGAAGAAACTCTTTGCCTTTCGATGCCGGGTCCGTGCCGTCCAGCGTGCCTCCGGCGTTCATCCCGTTCCACTCGGCGGTAACGTATCCGTTGCCGAAGAACGTCGCTGTCTCGCCAACTTTTTTACCGCCCGTATTGATGTCGCGGGCGCAGACCTCCGGCGGCGCGCAGGGCTTCACCGGCGCCTTCCAGTCTTTCAACAGCTCGATCGCCACCACTCTTGCCGGTGTCGTACCGTTGTTCAGCAGCCTTATCATCGTCGGCGCCTTGAGGTACTGCATGTTCCCCTGCATTAGGTCGAGTGGTTGCTGGTTGGAGGCTGACATCATCACGCTGCCCTCGGCATCCACAATCACCGCGTCCGTATGCAGCAGCGGCCTGTAGGCATGGCCTTTGACCGGCAAGTCCACCGTGGACACCCGCACGTACTTCGTCGTAACACCCGCCTGCCAGTTCTGTGGAGGCGTCTGTTGCGGCTCCTGTTGGGCGGCAACCGGAACCAGGGTGGACATCAAAAATGCCAGGGGAAGGAAAATGCGCACACTGCACCTCAGACAATCTCTTGGATGCGAGTATAAGCTCTCTGCGTCTTCGCCTCCGGTGCTTTATATTGCGGACATGCTGAAAGTAAAATTGCTCCGCCCTGAAGCCAAGGCTCCCACCATCGCCCATCCCGGCGAGGACCTCGGTTACGACATCTACGCCTCTGCAAGCGTCACCATCCCCGCGTGCGGCATGGCCATTGTTCCCACCGCCATCGCCATTGAACTGACCAGCGCCTCGGGAGAGCCCATGGGTGCGCTTCTTCGCGACCGTTCCTCCATGGCCTCCCGACGCCTCGCCCTCACCGCCGGAGTCATCGACGCTGGCTATCGCGGCGAAATCCGCGTCGTCATGGAAAACTTTTCCGACGCTCCCGCCGACATCCACGCCGGCGACAAACTCGCCAACATGATCCCCTACCCCGTCTTAACCACGCCCGTCGAAGTCGTCTCCGACCTCTCCGAAACCCGCCGCAACGAAGGAGGCTTTGGATCGAGCGGGAGAAGGTAGGAAAGATTTTCGAATTGCCGGATTGTCGAATTTTCGAATTGAAAGGTCTGTTTTGTGGACAAACATGACTTGCAGGTTAGAACGCGCGACTTCGCAGTACGCATCGTGAAGATGTTCAAGTCGCTTCCCCGCTCGCCAGAAGCACAAGTAATCGGCAGACAGGTGCTGCGCAGTGGAACGTCGGTTGCAGCCAACTACCGGGCGGTATGCCGGGCGCGATCCAAGGCAGAATTTGTTTCCAAGCTTGGCGTTGTAGTGGAAGAGATCGACGAAACCGCCTTCTGGCTGGACCTTATGGTCGCCGCAGACATCGTGCCAGCCGCGCGCTTGCAGGCACTCCAGCAGGAATCCGGAGAACTCTTGGCAATCTTTACCGCCTCTCAACTAACCGTCAAGAAGGTCCGCACTTAGTCTTTAAATTCGAAAATTCTAAAATTCGGCAATTCTAAAATTTATAATCACTTGGCCATGTCATCTTTTCCACCGGTTGATACCCAGCTTTCCTACCTCCGCAAAGGTGTCTTTGAAATCATTCGCGAAGCCGATTTGCGGGAACGCCTGGAACAATCTTTCAAGAGCGGCAAGCCGATGCGCGTCAAAGCCGGCTTTGATCCCACGGCGCCCGACCTTCATCTCGGGCACACCGTACTCATCCGCAAGCTCAAGCACTTCCAGGACATGGGTCACACCGTCATCTTCCTCATCGGCGACGCCACCGGCCTCATCGGCGACCCTACGGGCCGCAACGCCACGCGCCCTCCGCTTTCGCGCGAGCAACTCGAAAAGAACGCCGAGACCTACAAGGCCCAGGTCTTCAAGATCCTCGATCCCGCCAAGACCGAGATCCGCTACAACAGCGAGTGGCTGCACGCTCTCGGCTTTGAAGGCATCATCCGCCTCGCCGCGAAGTACACCGTCTCACAGCTTCTCGAGCGCGAAGACTTCCACAAGCGATTCACCGAAGAGAAGCCCATCTCCGTTCACGAACTTCTCTACCCGCTCGCTCAGGGTTACGACTCCGTTGCCTTGCAGGCCGACGTCGAACTTGGCGGCACCGACCAGAAATTCAACCTCCTCGTCGGACGCGAACTTCAGCGCCACGACGGCTTCCCGCCGCAAATCGTCCTCACCATGCCACTGCTCGAAGGTCTTGATGGCGTGCAGAAAATGTCGAAGTCCTACGGCAACTACGTCGGCATCACCGAAACTCCGCAGGAGATGTTCGGCAAGCTCATGTCCATCTCTGACGAGCTCATGTGGCGTTACTACGAGCTGCTCACCGATCTCACCACGCAGCAGATCGGCGACCTCAAGCACCAGGTACAGGAAGGCCGCCTCCATCCCATGCGCGCCAAGATGGACCTCGCCAAGCGCATCATCGCCGACTTCCATACTTCCGCGGAAGCCGCGCAGGCCGAGGAAAACTGGAGCAAGCAGTTTCAGAAGGACGAAGTGCCGGAAGATTTGGAAGAGGTCCACATCGCCGCCGCCGAGTTGGGAGCTTCCACGGATGGCGAGCAGAAGATGAAGCTCGATAAGATTCTCGCCAAGGCCGGTCTCGCCGAATCCGCTTCAGACGCGCAACGCAAGATCAAGGCCGGCTCCGTCAAGATCGACGGTGAACCCCACAAGGATCTCTACATCACCCTTCATCTGCCCGCCGCCCTCGTCATCCGTGTCGGACGCGCCATGAAGAAGGTTCACCTCTCGTAACGCGGCGTTATCATCGTTGAGCCTGCGCTGCACTTCATCGCCTTGCAGCGCAGACTCTTCGTCCTTCGTCCTTTCGAAAATTCGGCAATCCGAAAATTCGACAATTTTCCCTCTCCGCCATCTACAATCCCTTCTGTGCGCGCGGCTGCCATCCTTCACCCCTACACCAAAGACAAGGTTCTCGAACCCTTTCGCGATCCACGCGTAAACATCTTCCGTGGCAACGAGCTCGAGCGTGGAGACTTGCCGCACGTCGCGCTCGTTTTCGGCGGCGACGGCAGTGTGCATCGCCTGCTGGGCCCGCTTGCCGGGTCCGACACTCCCCTGCTCATCGTTCCCACCGGCAGCGGCAATGACTTCGCCCACGCCGTCGGCATTCGTTCCGTCGCCGACTCCGTTCGTGCCTGGCGACGCTACCTCGACCGTGGCGACAACGTGCATTCCATCGATCTCGGCGTCCTCTCCGCCCTTGAAGATGTCACCACGCAGCTCGATCGCTCCGGAACACCCGTACCCGGCGAGACCTTCGCCTTCGAAGACGGCAGTTTTCCGCAGCCCGAGTCGCGTCTCGGCCCCACCATCATGCGCCAGCATCTTCATCATCTTTACGAGCAGGTGCGGGAGGAGCGGCAGATATATTTCTGCTGCATCGCCGGCGTCGGGCTCGATGCCGAGGCCAACGCTCGCGCCAATCGAATGTCTTCCTGGATGCGCGGCAATGGCGGATACATCGTCTCCGCTCTGCGTGCACTTTGGTCCCATACGCCCAGCGAGGTCAACGTCGAGTGGTGGAACCAGCGCGACAATACTTCCGGCTCGTTCGACGGCACTCCTGCTCTTCTCGTCGCCTTCGGCAACGCCCCCAACTACGGCAACGGGATGCGCATGTTGCCGCGCGCCCGTCTCGACGACGGTCTTCTCGATCTCTGCTTCGTGCGTTCTGTCCCCAAACTCAAGGTGCTGGCCCTCTTCCACACCATCTTTTCCGGAAATCACCTGGGCATCCGGGAAGTGGAGTATCGGCAAGTCACCCGGCTGCGCGTCGCGCCAGCCGATCCCATGCCGATTTACGCCGACGGCGAATACTGTGGCACCACCCCGGTCGATGTTTCCGTATTTCCAGGGGCTCTTCGTCTTATCCTCCCCTAGGGTGATTGCCAAACCACTTTTCGGACGTCTAAAAGGTAGGCTGCGGTGCTATTTGCTGTTCGTCACATGTCGATTTTGGCCTGTCCCGGCAAGGAACCCGCTAAGCCCTTTAAAATGAGAATATCCTTTATGTTGCAGGAGTTTTTCTGAAACTTTTTCCTGCAACTGAGGTCTATACTTAAGCGAAAGACAATGTCGACATCTGGCGTTCCAAACCCGCAGCCGCCTCCGGCGACCACGGCACCGGCTTCTGTCCCCGTGGCTCCGGCTCATGACATTTTGCCAACTCTGTTTGGCGAAGGTTATGACATCTACGAAGTCCGCCGGAGATCCTTTGTCATCGGGTTTCTGCTGGAAATCCTCTTTATTGTCCTCACGCTGTGGATTGGAACGTGGACTTGGGAGCATCGTGACCAGGTCCAGCAAATGGTCAACAACACCGTCATTGACATCAGCCCTTACGTCCTTCCCCCTTCTAAGGATGAAGCTGGCGGCGGTGGCGGTGGCGGCGACCGCGACAAGCTCATGGCTTCCAAGGGCGCATTGCCCAAAACCTCGATGGAACAGTTCACGCCGCCTGCGGTAGTCATCCGCAACAATGACCCTAAACTCCCCGTGGAACCTACCGTAATCGTTCCTCCGCAGATCAAGCTGCCAACGGGCAGCCAGGTCGGCGACCCGCTCGCCAACGTGCTCGGTCCGGCGTCCAGCGGAACCGGTAGTGGCAGCGGAATCGGCTCGGGTAGCGGTGGTGGTGTTGGCTCCGGACACGGCGCTGGTGTCGGTCCCGGCTTCGGTGGCGGAATCGGTGGCGGAATCTTCCGCGTCGGTGGCGGTGTTAGCGCCCCTAAGGCAATCTACGCCCCCGATCCTGAGTACTCCGAAGAAGCTCGCAAAGCCAAGTGGCAGGGAACGGTTGTGCTCTGGGTTGTGGTGGGAGCCGATGGCCGCCCGCACGATATCAAGGTGCAGCGTTCGCTCGGCCTCGGTCTGGATGAGAAGGCCGTCGAAGCCGTCAAGCAGTGGAAGTTCGAGCCCGCGCGCAAGGACGGTCAACCCGTCGCCGTGCAGATCAACGTCGAAGTGAACTTCCGCCTCTACTAACGCACATCAACAAGTTCTGAGATGCGCGAGTCCAACTCGCGCATTTCTGTTTTTGCTCGGGTGCCCAGCGTTCGCGTCCTTCTTTTGGACGATAACGCGGGGAAGTCACTAGCTGCGCCGCAGCTTCCTCGTCAGTGGAGCCACTTTCTTCTTTGCTTCGCTGGCCAGGTCGGCGCCGCGCTCCCATAGTTCTTCTGCCTGTTCGGTCGCCTGCTCGGTCCACTCCCCCACCGCATCGCGCGCATCCTCATATTTCCGCCGGATGCTCTTTCGCATCTGCGGCCCCGACTTCGGAGTCAGCAGCATCGCCAGCAGCGCGCCCACTCCCATCCCTACCAGCAGGAAACTGATCGCAGTAACTGCATTGTCCTTGATCGTGTAACGGTATTCGCCGGTCGTGACGTCGTTGTCCATGGCAGACCTCGTTTTTTAATCTTAACCCCGCAACGCCAGCCCTGGCCGCTTTCTCCCTCATACACCGTTCGCCTTTGGGCTCACCAGGCGTTTCCCAAATGCGAGGCCGCAAGGTAAAATCAAGTGTTCGTCCCGCCCTGCCGGAATTCCCAGCGGACTTTGCCTCCGGAATCTGCCTGTGCAGATGTCCGGCACTCTGTTCGCCGATGGAGTCGGACTGCGGCACGGAAGCGCTTGCCGGTCGGCGATCGAGCCAGTCATAGTGCCGTCAGGCGCTACGGGAGCGTGAGTACCCGCTCGCAAGCGGAATTGATTTCAGAAGGAGCACTCTTCACCCATGGCGATTAATGCCACCCAACTTCGTCCCGGCATGGTCATTAAGCACAACAACGAGTTGCATTCGGTGTTCAGCGTCGAGCACCGCACCCCGGGCAACCTCCGCGCTTTCATCCAGGCCAAGCTGCGCAACCTGCGCACCGGAGCGATGTTCGAGCACCGCTTCCGTTCGCCTGACTCCATCGAGAAGATCACCGTCGATGAGGTCAAGATGGAGTTCCTCTACAACGACGGCGATGACTACTACTTCATGGACACCACTTCCTACGAGCAAACGCCGCTCAAGCGCGACACTCTCGGTGACTCCGTCGACTACCTCACGGCGAATCTACAGATCACCGTTGAATTCTTTGATGGCAAGGCCGTAGGCATCGAGTTGCCTCAGACCGTCGAATTGACCGTCGTCGAGACCGAGCCTGGCTTGAAGTCGGCCACCGCCAGCAGCGTCACCAAGCCGGCCAAGGTGGAAACCGGGCTCATCGTGCAGGTCCCGCCCTTCGTCAACGAGGGCGACAAGATCAAGGTGGACACCTCCGAAGGCGCCTACCTCAGCCGGGCGTAACATTGCTGATTTACGATTGACGATTGAAGCAGTGTTTCGGATGGAAATAGCGGGCCATTGCTGAGATACAGCTTTGCAATCGTCAATCGACAATCATCAATCGACAATTTTTATGGCCTCTCCTATCTTCACTCGTCGCTACGTCGTCACCGGACGCGTGCAGGGTGTCGGCTTCCGCTGGTTCGTCGAGCGTGAAGCCCACATCCTCGGCATCGCCGGCTGGGTACGCAATCGTTATGACGGCTCGGTGGAAGTCCTGGCTGCCGGCACCAACGAACAGTTGCATGCGCTCTACGGCAAGCTGCGGGAAGGGCCGCGTGCCGCACGTGTTGACAACGTCGAAGTCGACGAAGCAGCCCCGCTCAACGATCTCAAAACATTTCGCATTGAAGGAGCCTGGTAGCGAACTTCGTTCGCGAACTCTCTTATGACCTGCGACGCCCTCAAACAACTCATCCGCGAGATTCCCGACTACCCGAAGCCGGGCATCCTCTTTTACGACATCACCACGCTCATCAAGGATCGTACCGGCTTCGCCCGTGTCATTGATCAGATGACCGCGCCCTACATCGATAAGAACATCGACCTTGTTCTCGGCATCGAGGCCCGCGGCTTCATCTTCGGCCCCGCCCTCGCCTATCGTCTCAACGCCGGATTCATCCCCGTGCGCAAGCCCAAGAAGCTCCCCGGCGAAACCGTCAAGTGGACCTACGATCTCGAGTACGGCACCGACACCCTGGAGATTCACAAGGACGCCATCAAGCCCGGCCAGCGCGTGCTCATCGTCGACGACCTGCTCGCCACCGGCGGCACCGCCCAGGCTTGCGGAGCGCTCGCCAAGTCGCTCGGCGCGGAAATCTGTGGCCTCGGCTTCGTCGTGGAACTCACCTTCCTCAACGGTCGCCAGAAGCTCGCCCCCTACGACGTCTTCTCGCTCTTGCAGTACGACAAGTAGATTCCCTGGAGCCTGTCGGGTGCCCCACGTTCGCGGCCCTCTTTTGGCCGATAACGTGGGGTTTCTGCAGTTGTCATGTCGAGCGCAGCGCCGCAGGCGCGGAGTCGAGACACCTGCATTCCTCTGTGTTCCTCCGCGGCCTCCGTGGTGATCCTTCGTGCTAAACTTCTGCCCTTACCATGAGCCATCGCCGCCTTATCGCCGCGCTTTGCGGATTGCTTGCCGCTTTCCCGTGGTCGGTGTCCGCCTCCCACAAGACTCCGTCCATCGACGCGAGCGCTTGGCTGAAAGACACTTCCTTGGCATCCGCCCTCACCGCACCCAACCAGAAGCCTTTTGAACTCCTCATCCGCTTCACCACACCCGGCCTCAGGGGCGGGACGGTCGCCGGGACTTATCACTACCTGTGGCTTAATCCCTCGCAATGGCGCGAGGAATCGGCAATCGCGAACTTTCAGGAACTGCGCGTCGGCGGCGAGCAGAAATTCTGGCAACTCTCCAACACTCCCTCGCAGCCCACCGCAGTCGCCCAACTTCAGGACATGCTCGACATCCTTATGCACGGATTTCCCGCCAACGACTCCCTCAAACCATCCGGTAGCTTTACCCGCCCGATCAACGGCGACTCCGAGGACTGTCTAATTTCTAAAGACAAGCACGAAAGCCGCACTGTATGCCGTGACCACGCCTCACATGCGCTTCTCCGGACCATGATCGACGTCCACGGTTTCTCCGGCAACTTTCTCAAGCTACCCACCCGGACGGAGTACTCGCACTATCGCGAATTTCAAGGCAAGGAGTTCCCGGGTGAATTGAAATATTGGGTCGGCTCCTCGCTGCGTGTCGATGCCACTGTCGAAAAACTCCAGCCGCTCGGTACTCTCAACGGCGCCCTCTTCGTTCCTCCCTCCGACGCGCAGGAGATGCACGGCTGCGGCGGTTTCTCCACGCCTCCCCAGGCAATCTATGCACCTGATCCGGGGCCGCCATCGGGTCCGCATCACTCTGCTGCCGCCGTAGCGGTGCTTGACATGCGCCTCGGCGCCGACGGCCTCGTGCACTTCGTTGCGGTCCAACACTCTTCTGGTACCAGCTTCGACCGCGAAGCCGTGCGGGCGGCGAAGCAATGGAGATTCAACCCCGCCACTTGCGACGGCGAACCCGTCCCCATGGAAATCAATCTCGACATCCGCTCTTCCATCTGATAAACGCGTTTTCTGGATTGGTCATGTCGAGCGCAGCGTCGCGTGCGCCCGTCCGCGTGTCTACATTCCCTCTGCTTCGTGCCCTACCCTTGTCGCGCGCTTTTCGCGACAGGGTGGGGCTTTTGATTTTGCCGTCGCTCTTGCTTTTCGCTTGTTGCTTGCCGCTTGCCTCGTCGTGCTAGACTTTCCCCTTCACCGCCATGACCCGTCGTCATCTCATCGTTTTCGTGCTCTTCGCCACCACCTACGCCTCGGCCTCCAATCCCAAGCTCGCCGCAGCCGACGCCCTCATCCAGCGCGCCATTGCTCACTCTGATTGGCGCGCCGCCGGCTCGCTCTCCGTCTCGGGCAAGGTTGTGCTCGAATCCATCAAGGGCAGCCCTACGGTTCTCTATAAACTGTTGTGGAAGTCTCCCCGGGAGTGGGGCGATTCAATTTCAGCACCAGGCTACGGAGAACTGCGTGTTGGACTTGGAGACAAGCTCGTCATCAAGCGTTCCATGCCGTCTACCCCCGGAATCTTTCTGGAGATGTATTCCGCTCTCAATCCACAGCGCATCTGGTACGGCATCCCGAATCGCATTGCCACGCGAGTACAAAGCAGGACGATCGCTGGCAAACAGGCAACTTGCGTTAGCTATGCGGAGAACATGGGACCCAATCCGGCCGACGAAGTGGCCGAGTTCTGTGCTGATCCGGCTACTTCTGATCTGTTGTACGCAAGTGGCGGCGTGGGCGATGTGGACTACTCAAACTTCACTACCATCAATGGTCATGCGTTCCCGAAGAAGATCAAGGTCGTGACGGACGGGCACCCGGCAATCACCATTGCGCTCTCCGCAAAACCAGCAGAATCCCCCGCGCCAATCTCTGCGCCTGCAGGTGCAGCTGTTTCCGTCAACTGTCCGGCAATCGATTTCCGGGAACCTGTGCTGTTACGGCAACAACGCCCCTACTATCCCGGAGGAGCTCTTATGCTCCGCGAGCAAGGAACTTCCGGCTATGCAGTCCTCATCACCCCTGAGGGACGCGTACAAATTGAATCCCTGACCGTCTCTGCCGGGCGGCTTCTTGATGACGCCACCAGAAGTGCTCTGGAGAAGTGGCACTACTTCCCCGCGACTTGCGACGGAAAGCCCATCGGCCGCGAAACCGTCGTGGACGTTCATTTCGAGATCCGCGATCACTAGCTCCACTGTTTACATCCCCTCTTTCCCCGCACTACACTTGTCGGACGAAAATCTCGACCCTCTGCGGCTTGCGTTCACCCCGCTCCGGGTCTCTCCAAGGATCGTGGCGTGAAAGCTTCCCGCACCCCTCCTGCCGTTCCGACGACTCAGCAGCGCAGTGATTACGTCACTTCGCTTGCCAGTGCTGTCTGGCGGTTGGGCCAACACCAGTCTGTTGAAGACCTCGTCGCCGATGTCACCGATGGCCTCTTCTCCGGCTTTGACGCCTCGCGCGCCGAGCTCTGGCTCTGGGACGACGGCGGCAACTCCGGCTACCTCACCGACGAAGCCGGCACTGAAATCGCTCACCGTCACGACTACCTTCTGATCAACGAGGGCCCCATCGGCACCTCTGTCGCCTCGCGCGAAGCCGTCTTCAATCAGAGCGTCGATCTTCTCGATCTCGTGCGCAAGAGCACGCTCACCCACTTCAGCGTCTTCCCGCTCGCCGCGCATCACCGCGTCACCGGAGTCCTCGTTGCCTACTCCTCCGGTCCCACTTCCGCCGATCTACTCAAGTGGTGGAAGATGTATGCCGACGTTGCCGCGCTTGCCGCGCAGCGTGTCCTCAACGCCACCGAGAGCCATCGCCAGATCCAGCAGCTCTCCCTGCTCTTTGAAGCCACGCGCCTGCTCAACTCCACCCTCGATCTCGCCGAGCTTCTCGACCTCATCCTGCGCATCGCCAAGACCGAAGTGAAGGCTGACCGCGGCACCGTTTTCCTCGCCGACATGAAGCGCCGCGAACTCTGGTCCATCGTCGCCCAGGGGCTCGACAGCCAGGAAATCCGCATCCCCTTCGGCAAGGGCGTCGCCGGACACGTCGCCGAAAACGGCGAAGCCATCAACGTCGAGGACGCCTATACGCTTCCCTTCTTCGATCAGAGCTTCGATCAGAAGTTCGGTTATCGCACCAGTTCTCTTCTCTGCCTGCCCATCCGTCATCACTCCAACGAAATCGTCGGCGTCATCCAGTTGCTCAACCACGCCGGTGGACGCTTCTCTGCCGATGATCAGGCCTTCCTCACCAAGCTCAGCGGACACATGGCCATGGCGCTCGAGAACGCCCGTCTCCATCACGAAGCGCTCGAAAAGCAGCGCATGGAGCGCGACCTCACCGTCGCCCGTCAGATCCAGCGCAGCCTCATCCCCGAAGCTCCGCCCACGCTTCACGGTTACGACATCGCCGTCACCTACGAACCCTGTTTCGAGTGCGGCGGTGACTACTACGACTTCCTCTCGCTCGGTCCGCAGACCATGCTTGTCGTCATCGCCGATGTCGAGGGCAAGGGCGTCGCCTCCGCCATGGTCATGAGCAACCTCCAGGCCACGTTGCGCGCCCTCTGCATGCACCTCCACTCGCTCGAAGTCCTCATGCTGTCGTTGAATGAAATGATCTACAACGACACCAAAAGCCAAAAGTATCTGAGCTGTTTTGTAGGACTCATCGACACTCGCCGCAACGGCCTCCACTACATCAACGGCGGCCACTGCCCGCCCCTCCTCATCAACGGTGCGGACGGCTCGTTCACTCTGCTCGACAAGGGCGGCACCGTCGTCGGACTCTTCCCCGACTCCGAGTACGAACGCGGCACGCTCCAGATGAACCCCGGCGACATCCTCGTCTGCTCCACCGACGGCATCACCGAAGCCTGCAACGTGCAGGAAGAGGAGCTCGGCCCCGAGGGACTCGCTGCGCTCATCAATAAATATCGCGACCTCTCCGCCCAGGAAATCGTCGACCGCGTCCTCGTCGAAGTCAACGAGTTCGCCAAGGACGGCCCCCTCATCGACGACAAAGTCCTCATGGTCATCAAGGTCACCAACGGCGGCCTTTGGGAACAAGCAACCAAGAAATCCTGATAAGTAAAAATTTCGGGTGGCCCATGCGAGCCTTTTGTTTGTCCAGTTCCGGGACATCCTTAGCTTGCATGGGAGAGAGATCACCGTTTCTCCGGCAGTTCGCTCACTACCTTCCCCTGCGCATCCAGAAACTCCAGCGATGGCGCTCCATCCGGTGCCACTTTCATAACGATGCGGTTCTTTCCCGTCGCGTCTTTCATCTCCAACACGGTCGACTTGTCTCCCAACCGGCCCAACTTGATTCGGTTCATATCTCCCGGATGTGTCTTCTTGAACTCCTCCCACGCCAGCTTCTGTTGTGCCTTCGGCAGCTTCAGTATTCTGCTCTCCGCCGCGAGTGCATCCGTGATCGGATAGTCGCCCACGTCGTTAATGTCGATGGTCGAGTACTTCTTGCCCTTCTCCTGCCCCGCGTCCAGCGCCAGTACCTGGTCCTGCATGTACTGGTCGAAGCTCAGGTGGACGTAGCTCTGCGGATACGCATCATGCGGCCCCTTCTGTCCGCCGAAGATCAGGCCGCCGTCTTCTGTTCCCTCGTTGTCGAAAAACAGGACTGCGGCCGTATGCCTCGGGTGCGGATACTCTTTCCCTTTGATGATGGCTCCCGGAAAACTCGCCATGTTTGAAATCACCATCCGCAGCGTTCCGTCCGGCTCGCGCACATTGATGCGGTGCACGTTGATCTCGTCTAAGTCCTGCACTTTCGCTCTCGACTCCGCAAAACCGGCAAACACCGTCACGCAGAACACCACCGTCAACACGCCCGAATACACTGCTAAAAACCGCTGGCTTGATAGAAACTTCACACCACCCTCCTATGCTTCAAGTTCGCCTTTGATAACAAGAGATATGCCTTCCCGTCAACCCCGCCTTCTGGCCCATCCAAGCTGCGGGCCAATCATAAGTGGCGCATGCGTGCCGGGTGTCCGCGCCCTCATTTCGCGAAAAGTGCAGGGCCGGAGAATTGATTTTCGTGGTACAAACTCCGGTGCTACACTCCGCCCGAAAGAGGGCGCGACACATGATCGCCTCCAAGCCATCGCCGCCCTGAAGGCGCGCAGCGGATTCCAGCAGGAGGTCAAGATCGCGCATGTAGCGGTCAATGGCAACACCGGCATTGCCTGGGGCATAAACATCATCAAGGACCCCAGCGGGAAGGTCCTGATGCACATCGCGTTTACCGACGTCTTCCGCTACGAAAATGCGCGCTGGGTGGCGGTGGCAGCGGAAGAAACGCCGGTGAGGAAGTGAGGGAGCACAAGAGCAGACAGAAGGGAAGAAAGTTCTGGAGGGCTGGTGGCCACGTCTCGCCAGCGAACAAACTGTGAGGGTGCCCCATATCTGCCAGCAGTTGGCAGATGTGGGTCGGTCGGCGGGCTCAGTTTTCGCGAAGTTGCATAAGCTTGACCTTTCTTCCACTCCTCCGGTCGGCCGTCCACTGCGATTCAATCTCTACGGAACTGATCTCGGCTGTCGCGTAGTGGCAAAAGCTACTCCAATGCCAATCTTCCGGATTTTCGACAAGACCACGCTTTACGGGGTTGCGATGGATGTAGCGCAGCTTTTCCACGAAGCTCTCGGCCGTCCGCACGTTGTGATCGTAATAGCGCCTCTGCCAAAATGGTCCGCCTCTCCGCGTTTCGTCTCGTGGCGCCCGCCGCGCGACCGAAATCTTAAGCGCCTGAATGGCGGTTGCCAACTGCTCCGCTTCCGGCTCCGATACGAGCAGGTGAACGTACTCGGGCATCAGAACATAGCCATAGACGCGGAAACGGTACATGCACCGCGTCCGTTCGAGAGAGTCGAGAAAGATGCGACAGATCGAAGGGTCGCAGAGATGCGGCTGACGCCGGTAACAGCTGAAGGTCACGAAGTGGGACTGCCTCGACTCCTGATAACGCTTCAGTCCGTAGGGCATTGCGGAAGGTTATCACCCCGTTCCGGAAGGACTCAATCGCTTCCAGAGTAGGATCATGTGCACGGGAAGGACCCACATCTGCCAAAGGAAGCAGATATGGGGCACCCTCAAGGTAGGAACGTAGTTGTGGGCCACTAGCCCGACTTTGCTCGCATGGGATCTAGGGAAACTCGTGCCCTACCCTTGTCGCGCACTTTTCGCGACAGGGTGGGGTAGTTGCTTTTGCTTCGCCATCCTCGTTCGTCCAGATGTGCGGACACTTGTGACCATGAGCGGAAACTTCACTCACTAAGCAAGAAGTGTTTTTCGAATAATTCGCGGGAGCGTCTTACGCCTTCCTCGGTCAGAACCACCGACTTCGCCTTGCCCCTGGGATCGGAAATATATCCCTTCTCGTGCAGCCGGTCCATGGCATCCCAGTCATGTCCCTTCCATGGCTGGTGGCCCACGTCTCGCCAGCGAATAAACTGTGAGGGTGCCCCATATCTGCCAGCAGTTGGCAGATGTGGGTCTTTTCGCTTCGCGTCTGTACCCCGCTTGATTGCGCCGATCACTCTACGCTTTTCTTGCTCTCAAATGCGAATGATTTGTTCTCCATCATCCGCTCTTCGTCGTTCAATTCGAAAATCCAGCAATCCGGCAATTCAAAAATTCCTCCATTCGTCATTCGTACCTCGTCCTTTTCCCCGCCTGCTGTACCATATTCTTGCGAACGTTATGCCCTCATCTCTCTCACATACCAGCGAACGCATCCTCGAGTTCGATCACCTTCGCGATCTCGTCCGCGGATACTGCCAGTCTGCCCTCGGACAGCGCGCCGTGCAGCAGCTTGCGCCCACGCAGGATCGTCCATGGATTGAGCGTCAGCAGCAACTCACCGCCGAAGTGCGTGAATATTTCCGCGCCGGCGGACGCTTCGACTTCTCTGGAATGTGCGATCCCGGCGAGACCCTGCACAAGGCACGCATCCGTGGCGCAACGCTTGAGATGGAAGAACTGCGCGACGTCCTGCTCGTGGTCGATCGTTCGTCCGAGTGGCGCGAGATTGTCCGGCAGCCGCCCGCCACGCTCAAGGCCGACTGGCCCGCCGTCACCGCGCTCTCCTCTCGCATCGCCGACTTCCGCGAACTTCAGCGCTACTTCCACGGCAAGTTCCTGCCCGATGGCACGCTCGACGATCGCGCCTCGGCGGCACTCAACGGCATTCGCCGCGAGATCGAGAAGCAGCGCCGCGCCATTCAGCACTCGCTCCAGGGATACCTGCGGCGGCTCTCCGAAGGCGGCGCCGTGCAGGACGAACTCATCACCATTCGCGGCGAACGCTTCGTCATCCCCGTCAAGATCGAGCAAAAGCGCCGCGTCCAGGGCGTCGTCCATGGGACGAGTTCTTCCGGCCAGACGGTCTTCGTCGAACCTCTGGAGACGATTGAGCAGAACAACGAACTCGTTCGCCTGCTGGAAGACGAGCAGGCCGAGATTCATCGCATCCTCACCGAGATGACCATGCGCATCGGCGAGCACTCGCCCGCCATCGCCGAAGCCGTCGATGCGATGGCCGAACTGGAGGCGCAGTTTGCCAAGGCGCGCTTCGCCGAGGAGTTCGGCTGCGTGGCCGTGCGCTTCCTCGCCTCGGACGCGGTGGATTCCACAGACTCAATCGTTCTGCGCAACGCGCGCCATCCCATACTGGAGCGCAGCCTGCGCGCCAAGGGACGCTCCGCCGTGCCGCTCACGCTGGAGATGGATAAGGATCACCGCCAGCTCATCATCAGCGGACCCAATACCGGCGGCAAAACCGTTTCGCTCAAGACCATCGGCCTGCTCGCCCTCATGGCGCAGTCCGGCATGCCCATTCCGGCGGATCGCGCCGAGCTGCCCATCTTCGACGCAGTGCTGGCAGACATTGGCGATTATCAATCTATTGAGCAAAACCTCTCGACCTTCTCTGCCCACGTCACCAACATCGACTTCATCTCGCACACCGCCACGGCGCAATCGCTTGTGCTGCTCGACGAACTCGGCTCGGCCACCGATCCCGAAGAGGGTGCGGCCCTGGCCGTTGCCATCGCCGAGCATTTCCGCAATGCCAACGCGCTGACCATCATCTCGACGCACCACACGTCGCTCAAGGTCTATGCCGCCAACTCGCAGGGCGTGATGAATGCCGCCGTCGGCTTCGACGAACACACGCTTGCGCCCACCTATGAGTTGCGCGTCGGAGTGCCGGGCGCGTCGGCCGGAATCAACATCGCGCAGAAACTCGGGCTCAACTCGAAGATCATCGCCAGCGCCCGCCAGCGCATCAACACCCAGACGCTGGACATCGCCCGCTTCCTCGACGAACTCCATTCGCAGTTGCGCGAAGCCGAGGCCGAGCGCAATCGCCTGCATGTCCGCGAAGAGGAAGTGACGCGCGAAAAGCGCCGTTTGGAATCCGAAGGACTCAAGGAGCAGCGCGACAAAATCCGCGAACTCGAACGCAAGTTGGAATCGTTGCTGAAGGATTTCGAGTATCACGCGCGCGAGGCCATCAGCGCCGTGCAGGATCGTGCCGCCGCGCAGAAACTCTCAAAGGAAGCCGAGCGCCGCATTTCCAAGGCGCGCCGCGAATTCCGCGAGCAGTTCAACCAGGCCGTGGTGGCCCACACCACAGGCGCCGATCAGGACGACGAGAACGCGCGTCCGCACGTCGTCCAGCGCGTCAGCCAAGGCGATACCGTGCAGTTGAAGTCCCTGGGACGCACCGGCAAGGTATTGCGCAAACTTGAGGACGAGGCGGTCGAGGTACAGGTCGGCCCCATGAAGATGCGCGTGCCGCTCGACGACATTGCCGCCGTCATCGCCAGCGCCGCCAATAATCCCGTGCAGGCCGCCCGCGCCAAGGGCATCAGCGTGCAACTCCGTGGTGACGATGACAACGTCTCCGCGGAGATCAACGTCATCGGTCACAACGTTGACGACGCCACTCGCGAAGTCGAGAAGTTTCTCGACCGCGCATTTCTCGCCGGACTCTCGCATGTCCGCATCGTTCATGGCTCCGGCATGGGCATCCTGCGCAAAGCGCTCCGCCAATACCTCCAGAAACATCCGCAGGTCGCCAACGTCACCGAGCCTCCCCAGCAGCAGGGTGGCGCCGGAGCGACCGAGGTCGAGCTGAAGGTGTAAGTATTGCCACCGCCCAGTGCACAAACAGTTAATACAAGTTGTTACCTTCGATTTACTTGTAACTGGTTGCTAACCCCCGCTTTTTGCGGCTTCGCATACACTGGTAACGTGACGAATCGCCTCCAACAGCAGATTTTTTTTATTCTCGAAATCGATAAATTAAAAACCGTCCTGCGCCAGACGCTGCTCACTGACAGTTCGCGTCGCGAGAACTCCGCCGAGCATTCATGGCATCTCGCCATGATGGCCGCATTGCTCGTTGAGTATGCCGCCGAGCCCGTGGACATTGCGCGCACCATGAAGATGCTGCTCGTTCATGACGTTGTCGAAGTCGACGCAGGCGACACGTTCGCCTACGACGCGGCCGCCAATGCCGACAAGGAAGAGCGCGAGAAACGTGCTGCCGACCGCATTTTTGGCTTACTTCCGGAAGATCAATGTCGCGAGCTACGCGCTCTTTGGGATGAGTTCGAAGAAAGAAAGACGGCCGAGTCGAAGTATGCCAACGCACTCGACCGCCTGCAACCGTTGCTGCACAACTCACAAACCGATGGCGGCACGTGGCGCATCCACGGCGTCAGCCGCGCCAAGGTTTATGCCCGCATGGACCCCGTCTGCACCGGTATGCCCGAACTCTGGCCGGTGGTGACGCGGATTATCGAAGAGGCCTGCGGACGCGGCTGGATCAAGCCATAGCGTTCAGAAAAACAGAGGCGGAGCCGCCGGCCACGCCTTCTCGTGCATGAAACGAATTACTCCCCCGGCAGCTTCTGTCCGTTCACAGTCTTGTAATCAACATCAAACATCCAATTACCGGCGTTGCCATTGTCGGACGTAAACACCAGCTTGTAATGAACCGGCAACGTGAGCGGTCCAAGCTGGCGAAAGTCGCTGAAGCTCTCTGTCATGTGGTAGACGGTGTCCTGCCCCTGCATGTTGGGCGCAAGTTTGGCGCTGGACTCCGAACCCATTCCTGCCGGTACTACGATGTCGTAAATCGTCTTAAGATGGCGAAAGTTTTCGGCATCGAAGAGTAGTTTGACGGTTAATTCGTCGCCGCTGCCCTTGGGATGATAAGAGAGTTGGTAGACGTCTCGCCCATCGAGTTTCTTGACGCCGTCATAGCCGATCTTGCCGCCCCGCAGTTTAGCGTCATAGAGGGGCCAGGCCGTGGAGAGTACGCCGCCAAAGATACCGTCGCGAAGGATCGACTCTTGCAGGAACAGCATTTCTGCCATCGGCGAGCGGGTGCCGTCGTTGGCGTGGGAGATCATTACCTTTTTACCGTCGTACACAAATTGATCGCCGAAATAATACTGCGACTGGAATTTCATCGCGTACTTGACCTTGGTCCCGTCCGAGATGAGCGTTGCCGACCCTTCACCGGAACCACCTCGCGTGGTGCGCATTTCTGCCGCCCCAGTCCACTCAAGGTAGCTGAGCGTGGCACGCGCCTCGGGTGTGCCGATTGAAGCGAGGTGTTTGGCGATGATCTCCTGGGGAGTCAGTTTCGGAACCTGCGCAACAAGTAACGAAGAACACAAGGTAAGTGCAAGCAAGTAGAGCCGTTTCATCAAATCCTCCAAATACAACAAGCCGATGAGAGTAAATGCAAGGAGCGGCAGATGCAAATGAATCGGAATTCACTTGTAATGATCCGGTCCGATTCGGGTAGATAAAGTTCCCCCCGAGCGCGCTATACCTCTGTATGCCACACTTTCCTCGCACCTGCACGGCAAACTGCCCAATTGGGCAAGATTTCCACAGACTTCGCGAGGAATCCGCGTAATCAGCGTGTGCGATTTCGCGCGGCTTCGTGCACACTAGTCAGGATGGCAAACCCCGGAGATTTTGCGTACACGGTAAAACAGCAGGCTGACATCGTCCGCATTGTGGGCGAGTACGTGAACCTGCGCCGTGCCGGAGCACAGAATTACTCGGGCCTGTGTCCCTTCCACAATGAGAAGACACCGTCGTTTTCCGTGCATGCCACACGCCAGTTCTATCACTGTTTCGGCTGTGGCGCATCGGGGGACGTTTTTAGTTTTATTCAGAAGATTGAGAACATCACCTTTCCGGAAGCCGTGCGTTTAGTGGCGCAGAAGCTGGGCATCGATCTCCCCAAGATGCAGTTCAATTCTCCGCAGGAAGCGCGCGAAGCCAAGGTTCGCGGCGTCCTGCTCGACCTGCATGAATCGGCGTGCCGCTTTTTTCAGGAGCAGTTGCGAAAGCCGGAAGCGGCCTATGCGCGCGAGTACCTTTCCGGACGCGGCTTGAACGCGGAAGCAATCGAACGTTTTCGCATAGGATTTGCGCCTGAGTCGGGCTTTCTGCTGCGCGACCGCCTGAAGGGCCAGGCCGATGAGGATTTGTTGCGCGAGTCGGGACTCTTCTCGTGGAAGGACAAGGAAACGCCTTCCGGCGACGGCCAAACGCAGAAGTCGGCGCTCTACTCGAAGTTCCGCAATCGCGTGGTTTTTCCCATCTGCAATGAGTCCGGTAAGGTCATCGCCTTCACCGGACGGACGCTCGCCGCGGATGAGAAGTCCGGACCGAAGTATTTGAATTCGCCCGAGACGCCGATCTACTCGAAGTCGCGCGTGCTCTTTAACCTGCATCTCGCGAAAGAGGCGATCCGGCGGCTCGACTACGTGATCCTCGTCGAAGGGCAGATGGACTGCATTTCAGTTTTCAATGCCGGCTTCCACAATGTCATCGCCTCGTCGGGCACAGCGTTCACGGAGATTCAGGCAAAGCTGCTGGCGCGATTCTCGAAGAAGATCGTGGTGAACTTCGATCCAGATACGGCGGGGGCCGCCGCCGCCGAGCGCTCGCTGACGCTGCTGGTGGGAGAGGACTTCGAGATCCGAGTCCTGACACTTGAACCGGGCTTCGACCCAGATTTATTCGTCCGCAAGAAAGGTGCGGAGGCTTATACCGAAGCACTGCGTCGCTCGCAGAAATATTTCGACTACCTGATTGAACGTGCGCGCACGCAATTCCCGCTGCGCTCGCCGGAGGGGAAAGCAAAGGCTCTCAACTACCTGCTACCGCACATTCAGCGTGTCCCCAGCCGCATCGTACGCGACGAACTGGCGGCGGACATTGCGCAGAAATTGCAGATCGATTCAGCGGTACTACGCCAGGAACTGCGCCACGTGGCTTCGGCACGTTCCGCCTCCAAGGTGATGACCCCGCAGGAGATACAGATTACCGACGCCGAACGTGTGCTGATCCGCGCCTTGGCTGGCGGATCGGAACTGGCGACGACGTATGTGGACGAAAATGGCGATGAGGCGGTGTTCAACCCCACCGAGCAGGTTCACTACACCCTGGTTTCGGAGCAGTTGCACCGCGGATTACATACCGAGACGCTGCTGGGTCTCCTGCTGAAAGCGACCGAAGACGGCGCAGATCCTATGGCACTGCCGCTGGAAGACGCCGACCGGAGGCTGCTTGCCTCGGTTCTGATGAAGGACGACGAAAAGCTGACCCCTCACCTGCTGCATGGGGTGGTGGAGGCTCTACGCAGAAGACACCTAGAAGCACGACAGCGCGAACTTAAGCACGAAATAGCCGAGGCGGAGCGCCGGAGCGATACCGAGGCGATGACGCGGTTGGTACAGGAGAAGCTTGAGATCGATAGGGCCCTGCGATTAGTGGTACTTACGCCGGAATAGGCGGCAGAGCGCGGCGTAAGAGTGTGGCAGATCGACCAAAGCGTATTTTTGTAAGCAATTGGAATACCAACTACTTAGTGAGAATTGCGCCGATTTTTATCCGCAACCCCTTCTCTCGTGCGACCATCTAAGATTGTAGGCGAATCAGCACTGCGGCGGCTGAAGGGGTTGGCGCGGCCCAAAAACGCGCGATACGTGCATGGTAAAATTATGTGAGTTTCTGCCTGTGTCGGCTGCAAAAGCCGACCCCGCCGCAGTGTGCGACTTTCTGGGCAGCCGAAAAAGGCGCCGATTTTGAAGGATAAACAGTCTTGGCTCTCGACGACAAGTTCGACGACATTAAAAAGCTGATTGATGCAGGGAAGGAAAAGGGATACTTGACCTACAACGAGGTCAACGATCTTCTCCCCAACGACCTGCATTCGGCAGACGATCTCGACGATCTGCTGACGACAATCGGCACGCAGGGCATTGATGTACTGGAAGGCCCTAAGCTACCTTCGGAGAAAAAATTCGAGGACATTGAAGCTGGTGAGGACGTTGAGCTCGACCTGACGCCTGGCGCGCTGGAAAAGACCAACGATCCCGTCCGCATGTATCTGCGCGAGATGGGAACCGTTCCGCTGTTGACGCGCGAAGGCGAAGTGGAAATCGCCAAGCGCATCGAGCGCGGACAGCTTCGTGTGCTGAAAGCGCTTTCGCGCTCTCCGATCATCATCCGCGAGGTCTGCGCCATTGGCGACGATCTGAAGCGCGGCGTTCGCTCCATCAAGGAAATCGTAGTCTTCGACGAAGAGGAAATCACGGAAGACGTGCTCCTCAACCGTCTCAAGGACATCACCGGCCGTATCGACGAACTGAACAAGCACTACAAGAAGTCGCAGCAGTTCGTGGCGAAGCTGGCCGAGATTCCCGCGAAGGAAAAGAAGCGCGCGCGCGAATACCGTAAGACCCGCTGGGCTCTCGGACGCGAACAGGTCCAGGTTTCCAAGGTCATCCGCAAGCTCGGCTTTACCAACTCCGAGCGCAAGCGGCTGATCGAGCGCGTCAACAAAACGGTGGAGAGCATGAAGGCTCTCGACCGACAGACGCACAACCTGGAAACCCGGCTGGAGTACACCAAGGGCGAAGAGCCGAAGAAGGAAATCCGCCGCCAGATCCGCACCGTCAAGAGCGACCTGGAACGGATCGAGCAGGAAGCCGGGGCGACCTATCCGGACCTGAAGCGGACGCAGCGGGAGATCATACAGGGCGACATGGACGCCGAGCACGCCAAGCGCGAGCTCATCGAAGCGAACCTCCGCCTGGTGGTTTCCATTGCGAAGAAATATACCAACCGCGGGCTGCAATTCCTCGACCTCATCCAGGAAGGCAACATCGGCCTGATGAAGGCGGTGGATAAGTTCGAGTACCGGCGCGGCTACAAGTTCTCGACCTATGCGACCTGGTGGATTCGGCAGGCGATCACGCGTGCCATTGCCGACCAGGCGCGCACCATCCGCATCCCGGTGCACATGATCGAAACCATCAACAAGCTGATCCGCACTTCGCGCCAGCTTGTGCAGGAACTGGGACGCGAACCTACTTCGGAAGAAATCGCCAAGCGGATGGACATCCCCGTGGCGAAGGTGCGCAAGGTGCTGAAGATCGCGCAGGAACCGATTTCGCTGGAGACGCCGATTGGTGAAGAGGAAGATTCGCACCTTGGCGACTTCATCGAGGATCGCGCAGTAGTTTCTCCGGCCGAGGCGGTGATCAATGTCAACCTGAAGGAGCAGACGGCGCAAGTGCTGCGCACGCTGACTCCGAGGGAAGAGAAGGTCATCAAGATGCGCTTCGGGTTGGAGGACGGCAGCGAGCACACGCTGGAGGAAGTCGGCCAGTCGTTTGCCGTCACCCGCGAACGCATCCGGCAGATAGAGGCAAAGGCGCTGCGTAAGTTGCGGCATCCGTCGCGCAGCCGCAAGCTGCGGGCATTCATGGACGGGGTTCACGACTAGTTCGCCGCGGTGTGGCAAAACATGGCAAAGGCACGGTTTCAACCGTGCCTTTTGTTTTTTGCGCCCATTTGGAGTTGCCATAGTGGCGTATCATTGAGAACTCCTTGGAGGACAATCAACGTGCGAAGCCGTGTACTTGTGATGGTGTTGATCAGTGGGATGAGTGGTACTTACTTGACGGCCCAAAATTGGAATACCTCGGCGACGCGTCATGAAATTGACAACACAGTCACTCGAGTTTTTTGGACTACTGCGTTACGACCAGTTCATGCTTGGCTGCGTAATCCTACACCGAAGTTGTTCATAAGCTGCGAAAACGGCGGGGCGGAAGTTGGGATTGATAATGGCACTGCCGCAGCGGTGGAAAATATAGAGGGTACTCATTCGGTGCGGTTTCGCTATGACGACGCCGAACCAGTGACTCTCCAATGGGGCGACTCGAACGATAACAAGTCTTTGATTTCGTTATCTCCCCTACATATGCTACGGGAGCTCTTTTCTTCCACGAAAGTGTTTTATGAATTTCTTCCACTAAATGCTCCCACCAGGACAGAAACTTCATTTAGGGTTTCAGGGCTAAAGACAATGATGAGCCGATTTCCTGAATGCACACCGGTATTGGCGAAAGTTGCAGAACAGATAGCTCGTGAATCCGCACCTAAACCATGTTCGGTTTACTATCGGGATCGCACGAATGTTCCAGAGCGATGCAAACAAGCTGTGGAGTACTTCGACGAGTTGAAGAAAAAATGTCGGCCATGGTTTGTAAATAGAGGGCCAACACTCGGGCCACTTCCGGGTTATACCATGCCAGCGGAGTGCGGAATTATGCAGCAGAGCGACTACAAAGGTGAAGAGTTCACCAATTAGACCGCCACTTTAAGAGGCGGATTCGTCTTGGCTAATTACATTCACCCGCATAAATATTCAAAGGCACGGTTTCGACCGTGCCTTTTGTTTTTTGCGCGCTGACTACTGCATCTTTGCGAAGGCCAGGATTTCTACCTTGACCTTGCCGGCGGCGTCGGGCTTGGGCAGGTTGTTGTCGCGGCCCACGACCGGAAGCCATCCGTCCTTGGTAGGCGAGCCTACGACCAACCACCCGGGATATGACTTGATGTCTTTTTCCGCGAGCACAAGTTTTGTTCCCACCTCCACGTTGTCCTCGGTCTTAAAGGTGGGATCTTCCGTATAGATATACGTGATGGTGCGTGTCTCCGCGTTCCAGGCGATGGTGTAATCCACGTCCTTCACCGTGAGCGTCCGGCACGGGTCCGTCCGGCCGGGAGCGGTCGTACAGAGGCGCGGGTACGACGTGAGCGTGAGTTCCCTGGGAAATCTTTCGCCGATCCGCAAGTTCCACGATGCGTCTTGCGCACAGGCGATGCTTGCGAAGGCGAGCAGGATAAACAGTGCGATGCGAGTTCGTGCCATGGCGTCTCCCTGAGGCAGGCACAATACCAATGTCGCCTTGCCGGATGCAAGCGGAAGTAACAACACGCACGGAAGTTTTCGTTCCGAAGGCACTCCGGCTTACGTGAGCTTATGTCGAAATTAGTTCAGCCCTAGTCGTCGGAGGCGGCGGTAATGGGTTCGAGCGCCGGAGATTCGTCGAGACTCTCGACCTTTTCGGTGGCCTGGTGGCGGCGGAACCTGGTAGCGAGATAGAACGCGACGACGGCATACACGGCGCCCGCCAGCAGGTCGACGACGTAATGCTGCGCCAGCAGCAGGGTCGAGAGCCAGACACCTATCGGCAGGAATATCGATGGCCAGACTCGCCGTCCAAAGACGTGCCAGATGTAGAGCACCATATACACGGGGTATGCGGAGTGAAGAGAGGGCATGGCGGCCACTATGTTCGGGCTGGCGCGCTCCATGAGCGTGAAAACTCTGCCATACGTGAGGCTCGCCACGCCGCGAGGCAGGAATCCGTGCATCGCCGCCATCCACGGCGGAGCGGCTGGAAACAACAGGAACGTGAGGAACCCAGCGTAGGAGAGCAGCAACAGTCCGCCGAGGAACCGCCAGTAGTGTTCGCGTGCACGTTGCCACAGAACTACCGCTACTACAAACGGTCCCACGAAGTGAGTCATGTAGAACATATTTGCGAGCGGCAACACAACATAAAAGAGAGATGTCTGGCGGAGCCACTGGTTGAGTACAACGGTAGGAATCATTCCGCCGAAAATCGCCCTGTCCCATCGGATCATCTCGACATAGTGCACGTGGGTCGGTGAAATATCGTCCGCATACGCGCGCAGCAGGCTGTAGCTGGTCAATAACAGCATGAAGGGCAACAGTGCGATGACGAACTTGCGCGTATCCGCCTGCCAGAGCATGACTCCGGCGACGGCAATAAAAATGAGTTCCGGCGTGGGGAAGATATTTCGGCTGATCCCGATGGCGATGATTACGATGAGATAAGCTGCCTGCGCCGTAAGGATGCCGTTTATCGCCTTGCGGCCCGTCGCGTTCTGCTCTGCCTTTGATTTTTCACTGCGATTCTCTTCTGGACCCAAACTGTGACCTTCGAATGAAAACCGTCCCTGCTCTCGATTTCATGCCATGGGCGGCGAAATAAACTACGTCATCACTTTAAGTTAAGCGCTTGATCAGTCGGAATGAACTGCCGGTGATTAAGCAACACTCCGGTAACTTTTGCCCATTCTGAAACCGCCGGAGTATCTGTGAATAGGTGCTGGCGTATTGGAATTTCATCCTCGTTTTCCTTTTGTCGTCCACAGAAAAACAAGAATTCCACAGCATCTTCACAACACCCGTGTCGATTGTGTCTTGAGCCGCGGCTGTCGCTGGTGCACTCTGCCAATAACGCAACGGCGAAATGGCCGAGCGGAGTGTTTCCCGGCAAACGGTGGCGCAAGGCGATGCAGGGCGTTCCACAGCGTGAGCTGTGGATCGCAGGTTCCGGCAGCAATGCCGGGGCCACGGAGACGCGGCAGGTTCGGCGCGAATATCGCAGCCGACTGTGGCGGGAATCGGCGGACGGCTCAGGCCGTACGCAGGTTCGAGATCGGCGGCCGCAAGTCCGCTGGTCAGCTTCGGACTTCGAGGTGACTCGAGGGCTGCTTCGTTTGTCTTGGCAACAGGCGGCGACGACGCAAGCCGGAAGGGGAGTCTGCAAGCTGCGTGATGCCGTGCGGCGCAAGCCGGACGGCTCGGAGCGGTGAGGCTCAGGCCTCGCACACAACCGCCAATCTTGACGGTTGCGCATGTGCTCGCAGCACAACGCTTCAGTGGACGCGAACATCGTTCGCGGCTGCAAGCAGCAGGCGAAGGCTCCTGGTTTCCGCAATACGGCGGCGGGAGCAGAAACACGACGCGAGGAGTTTCGCCACACGTGAGCCCGGAGGTGCGGCTGGCACCCCGGGCTTTCTTTTGGTTAGTCGCGAGTCACGGGTCGTGAGGTTCTGGGTGTTAGGTACTAGGTGCTGGAACTGCTTGCGATTCAAGTTCCAACTTTTTCTGTAATTACGCACCAGTTTTCCGAAGTCTCCACTACCTGCACAGGCATGCGCCCTTGCATAATCAGGAATCGTCGTTGACTGACCATTCATCTTTATGACTAACGGCTAGTAGCTAGCCACTGACGACTAACGAGCAGCGACTCTTTCATGGCTTCCACCGACTACAGCCTCGACCGCGGACTTCCCGCATCCCCCGATGCGGAACGTTCTATTCTCGGCGCGATCCTTCTCGACAACGATCTGCAAAACGAGGCGCTCTCCGAGCTGAAGCCTGATCACTTCTTCCTTGACGCGCACCGCCGCATCTATTCGTGTATCGCGGAACTCAGCGAGAATGGCCGTCCGATCGATCTCATCACGATCAGTGAAGAGTTGAGCCGCCACAAGGAACTGGAGGCGGTCGGCGGCGTTGCGTATCTCTCGTCCCTGACCGACGGAGTGCCGCGGCGCACCAGCATCGAGCACTACATCCGCATCGTGCGCGACAAGGCGATGCTGCGCTCGCTGATCCATGCGGCCAACAGCGTCATTTCTCACGCGCTGGAAGCGGCCGATCCGGCGGAGGATATTGTCGATGCGGCCGAGGCGTCGATTTTCCAGATCACCGACGAGCGCGGCGGCCAGCAACTGATGTCGGTCAGCCAGATCGCCAAGGAGTCGTTCGGCGGCGATGTCGAGAAGCTTTACGAGCGCGGCAAGAAGATCACCGGCCTCGAAACCCACTATGCCGACCTCGACGAGTTGACCAGCGGACTGCAACCGTCGGACCTGGTGATCATCGCCGCACGGCCTTCGATGGGCAAAACCGCGTTCGCCATCAATATCGCGGAAAATGCCGCGGTGATGAACGGCGCCAAGGTCGCTGTCTTCTCGCTGGAAATGTCGCGCGAGGCGCTGGTCAACCGCATGTTGTGTTCGCAGGCGCGTGTGGATTCGCACAAGATGCGCACCGGATTTCTCGGCAAGGATGACATTGCCAAGTTGCGCAACGGGTTGGAAGTCCTGATGGAGGCCCCAATCTACATCGACGACACGCCGGGCATTTCGCTGACCGAGTTGCGTGCCAAGGCGCGGCGCATGCACCAGACCATGGGACTCGATCTCGTTGTCATCGACTACCTGCAACTGATGGCGGCCAGTGCTCCCGGCGGCCGTCGCTACGAGAACCGTACGCAGGAAGTTTCGGCGATCTCGCGCGGGCTGAAGGCAATTGCCAAGGAACTGCGGGTGCCGGTGGTTGCGCTCTCACAGTTGAGCCGTGCTCCGGAGACACGTGGCGCCAAGGACGCAGAGCCCAAGCTTTCCGACCTGCGCGAATCCGGCTCGATCGAGCAGGACGCCGATGTCGTGATGTTCCTCTACCGCCCCGAGTACTACAACCGCAACGATCCCGACCTCGAGAACAAGGCTAAGCTGATCATCGGCAAGCAGCGCAACGGCCCAACCGGCACCGTTCAACTTGCGTTCCTCAAGCAGTCCACCCGGTTTGAAACACTGGACCGGAGTGAATGGCTACAGGACTGAGTTGTCTGCTACTGCTCCTGAGGCCCTCCGCGAAATCGCAATTCGGCGCATAATAATGGGGATGCCGTTTACGCCTGCCCATGTCGCCGCCGTCATACCTCTGCGCAAGAGGGAGGCCCTTGTCTGGTCTGCCCTGGTCGTCGGCAGCATTGCACCGGATTTTGAATACTTCCTCGACCTTGCTCCGGGTCATCGCATGGGACATAGCTTCCCGGGTGTATTCACGTTTACGTTGCCTGCGGCGCTTTTCGTGCTCTGGCTTTTTCATGCCGTGATGAAGCGGCCGATGGTGGAATTGATGCCCGCACCGCTGGAGATGCGCCTGTTGCCGCGGTTGCGGACGTTCCATTTCGGTGGAACGAAGCAATTCCTCCAGATACTTCTTTCGCTCATGATTGGGATTGCCACGCATCTGCTGTGGGACTCGTTTACTCACCCCGGCACGTGGGTTACTGGCAACATTGCGTGGTTCGACGTTACGGTTCATGCACCGTGGCTGGGCATTACGGCGAGATACAGCGTCTTGCAATATGCGAGCAGCATCTTTGGGCTGGTTGTGATGGGTTATGTATGTCTGGCCTGGTACCGCAGGGCTCAACCCGTCGAGGGAGTTGCCTCCCGCCTGTCTCCGTTGCGCAAGCTGCTGGTGTGGATATCAATGAGTGTGGTGGCGACGGCCGGAGCTGTCGCGCGGGCATTCACCCTGGTGGGCAATCCCAGTACGCCATATTTACAGAAGAAATTCATTGTGATGCTGGTGGTGATTTTCATTGCACTGATGTTCTGGCAGATACTGCTCTACGGAGTATTCACGTCCCGGAAGCCGGAGTATTCCGGCGACTGATGCGTCGTCGTTTCTCGATGCCAGCCGTAGCTGCGGAATTTGCCGTTTATAATTGCTCTTTTTAGGATTCCACTCTTGGCCTCGATCCAGCAAAAGTTCTCCATGCAGACGCGCCCCAACTGGGCGGAAATTTCCTTCTCGGCTCTCGCACACAACTTTCACGTTGTTGCCAGCCACGTCTCCCCGCGGACGACAGTCTGCGCCGTGGTGAAGTGCGACGCCTATGGACACGGAGTCGTTCGCGTTTCGCAGACGCTGGAAGAGGCGGGTGCAAAGTTTCTCGGCGTCACCTCGACGGAGGAGGGCGTTGCCGTTCGCGAGGCGGGTGTCCGCGCACGCATCCTGGTCATGACCGGTTTCTGGCGCGGCGAGGAAGAGGCGGTCATTCACCACGAACTGACGCCGGCCATCGCGACGCTCGAGCACCTGGAGTCGCTGGAGCGCGCGGCCGAGGCCTTGGGACGTCCGACAAAGAGCATTGCCGTGCACCTGAAGGTCGATACGGGTATGACGCGCCTGGGTCTGCCAATGGCGGAGTTGCCGGACTTTCTAGGGCGGCTCAAGGCTTCGCGTTACATCCAGCTTGAAGGAATCTTCAGTCACCTGGCGTCCTCCGAGGTGATGGGCGCCGCCGATGCGGAGCAGCAAATTGCGCGCTTCGCCGAAGTGCGTCAGACCGTGGAGGCGTCGGGCTTGCAACCCGCCTATCGTCACCTGGCAAACAGCGCCGCCGTGGTCGCCCGGCCCAATACCTGGGACAACATGGTGCGTCCAGGGATTTTGCTCTACGGCTACGAGCTTCCCCTCGCAGGAGTGGAGACCCCTGTGCCTCATCTCAACCTCGAACCGGTATTAACTTGGAAGACCCGCATTATTGCCTTGCGTGACGTTCCGCCTGGGCGGGCCGTCGGTTACAACGGACGCTTCGTAACCAGGGCCGAGTCGCGCATTGCCATTGTCCCGGTCGGCTATGGAGACGGATTTACCCGTCACCTCTCGAACCGCGGGCGAGTGATCGTGCGCGATCAATACGCTCCCATCGCCGGCAATGTTTCCATGGATCTCACGGCGCTTGACGTAACCGGTGTTGCAGGCGCATCGATCGGCGACGAAGTCATCCTGATCGGCAAGAGCGAGCGCTGTTTTGTTCCGGCAACGGAACATGCGCGGTTTGCCGATACAGTGGTCTACGAAATCCTCTGCGGACTTTCGCCGCGCGTGCCGCGCATTTATGTTGAGTAACTCCGTGGTTGAGCAGCCCCGTGTTACCGCCGCCTTTGCTATATTTCTAAATGTCTCTCTTTTTAGGAAATGATTCGTAAACGCTATCAGAAATGGATGCACGACTGGGAGTATCGCCTGACAACGCGCGATACCAATCGTGTCGTCCGCCCGTTCGAGTGGGGGCTGGAGTTCGTCCAGAACTGGCCGATGGTCAACGGCCATGACCCGAGTACGGACCCCGCGGACATCGAGCGCTACTTCCACGACATCAATCAGCGCATTGTCGACAACAGCGACTCGTTTTACGGCTACGAAATGCCGTCGGATTTCCGCCTGGAGCAGCGCCCGGTGCGCGTGCACGGTACCGGCAGCAACGCCGACCCGCGCGACGACCTGAAGTATGCCAACCAGATGGGAACTTTCCTGCGCTTCACTTCGCCGGCAAAGTCTGGTTCGCTGGAGAACGACCTGGTAAATGCGCGCTGGTTTCCGGCCAAAGGCAACAAGGCCATCGTCATCATGCCGCAGTGGAACTCCGACGCCATCAGTCACAACGCTCTTGGACGGCTCTTCAACCTGCTGGGCGTGGCGGCCTTGCGTCTCAGCATGCCCTACCACGATATCCGCATGCCGGCCGGTCTTCAGCGCGCCGACTATGCGGTTTCCGCCAACATGGGCCGCACCATCGACTCGGCACGGCAGGGCATTATCGACGTTCGCTGCTGCCTCGACTGGCTCAACCAGCAGGGTTATACCGAGCTCGGCGTGATGGGCACAAGCCTAGGCTCCTGTTACGCCTTCATCGCCAGCGCCCACGACCCGCGGATCAAGGTGAACGTCTTCAACCACGCCTCCACCTACTTTGGCGATGTGGTGTGGACGGGCCAATCGACGCGGCACATCCGCGAGGGAATCCAGCCGGTGCTGAACCGCGAACGCCTGCGCAAAGCGCTCCTTGGCATCAGTCCCATGGTGTATTTCGACAAGTTCGCGCGCTGGCCAAAGAAGTCGCTGATGATCTATACGAAGTATGATCAGACGTTCCTGCCGGAACTAAGCGAAGTGATTGCCGAGGAGTTCCGCCAACGCAAGCTGGACACGGAGATCAGGGCCCTGCCCTGCGGCCACTACACTCTCGGTGAAACGCCCTACAAGTACGTCGATGCCTACTACATCTGCCGGTTCGTGGCCCGGGCGTTCAACTCCTAGCCGGCGCCCGCATTCCGCCTACTTGTTCTTCCAGACAGGCTTGCGGTTTTCCAGCACGGCGCGTACGCCTTCTTTCGCGTCTTCCAGCGCCATGAGCTGGTTTAAATAGATGTCCTGCGATCTTTTGATCGCCTGGGGGAGCGGCAGTCCCAGCGTGGACTGGATGACCTTCTTTGTCATCTCCAACACCGGCCCGCTGAACTCAACGATGCGTGTCAGGATCTCGCGTACGGCACTTTCCAGTTCCGCCTCCGGCACTACGCGGTTGACGAAGCCCAGGTCGCGGGCTTCTTCGGCCGTCAGCGCCTGGCCCGTCAGGATAAGTTCGTAGGCCTTCTTCGATCCGATGAGCGCCGGCAGCATGATGGAAGCGAACGGCGGAAAGACTCCGAGCTTCACCTCCGGCTGCGAGAAGCGTGCATTGGGCGTGGCGATAATCATGTCGCCAAAGGCAACCAGCTCCGAGCCCGCGCCAACGGCCTGCCCGTTGACCACGATGATCAGCGGCTTGGAGATCTCCGCAATGGCCTGGAAGACGCGGTTAAAGGCGTCCAGCGTCTGGAAGACGCGGTCAGGTTTGGAGTCTTCCCTCGAGATTCCGAGCGAAAAGACCTTCTGCGAGGAGTCGAGCAGGATGCATTTGATATCGCCGCGTCCGTTGAGGCTCTCGATAGCCTCGGCCAACTCCGACATCATGGGCACGGTGAGCAGATTGTATTGCGGGTGATTCAGCGTAACGTGCGCGATTGAACTCGCAATCTGAAATACGATGAACTTATAGGTTTTCCCGGTCGGAGCTTCGGACGTAGTAGCCATCGATTACCTCGGTAATGGGGGAATTATCTGCCACCGGGCAGATTGGGGCAAGGCGAAGAATTGCCTGAACTGGTCCAGACCCAAGAAATAAGCGAGGATTCAGTCGCATAGGGGCTGATCCCGAAGTACACTTCCCGCAACTTTCCCAGGAGGTAAACTTCGTGGCTATCCATGCTACGTCGTATCAGCAGAATCCGCATACGCATACGGTTCTGGCTCGTTACAAAAATGCGTACCGTTCCGCTCGAAGGTTTTCGTCGATTGCAAGTTTCGTAAAGGGAGTAGCGGCATTTCTTATTATCGCGGGAGTGACTGCCTGTTTCGTCGGAGCCAATGAAATCGGCGCCCGGTCCGTGATAGTAATCAGCGGCGGCATTTTTGTATTTCTAGTCGGAGCCCTGTTTTTCGTTTTGAGCGTCCTCGTCGGTTCACAGGCAGGTACGATGAATGCCGCAGTGGATGCGGCAGTCTTCGGTTGCCCCTTCCTGTCCGATGAGGACCGCGCGGCGACCCTGTCCATTCTCTTAGTGGAACGCGATGCCACGCCAGCGCGCGTGGAGGACAGGAGTTGTCCGCACTGCGGCAGTAAGGAAGTCGACTTCCGGCGCCGCGAGCACGGATCGGAGATTGGCGTCTGCCGCAAATGTAAACGGGCAGTGCCCGTCAGACGGAGCTCATAGGAAGAACAGGCCGGCGCCGGTACAATAGTCCCATGCGAATCGCACTGGGAGCCGACCACGCTGGCTTTGCGCTGAAGGACAAAATCAAGGAACATCTCTCCGCCCGTGGCATCGAGGTGCGGGACGAAGGCACCAACTCGGGTGCTTCCGTGGATTACCCCGACTACGCCCGGCTTGTGGCCGAAGACGTAGCCCACGGACGCGCCGATCAGGGCATCCTCGTCTGTGGTACCGGCATCGGGATGGCCATCTCGGCCAACAAAGCTCCCGGCATTCGCGCTGCCAATGCAGACACGGAGTTTGAAGCGCAGATGGCGCGCGAACACAATGATGCCAACATTCTGACGCTGGGAGCACGGGTGGTCGACGAAGCCGCCGCTGTGCGCATCGTCGATGTTTGGCTGGCGACAAACTTCGCCGGCGGACGCCACCAGACGCGCGTCGATAAAATCATGGGTATCGAGCACGACGCGTTGGAGCACAAACTGTGATGACCGGCTCCAACGGCTCGGGCGCGGACTTGCAAAATGGTTGATGCAAACGATCCGGAATTCTCCTATGCTGATTGGTTTACGCCGCTGGTTCCTGCTGACGCGAGATGCGCACGGCCTCTACCGTCAGTTCGGATTCAAGTCGGCTGATGATCCCAACCGGTACATGGAAATCGTGGATCGGGACGTTTATAAGAAGAAGCAATCATAAGGCCCGTTCCGCAAGGACGGCCGGATAGGATGTTGTTATGAATGAATGGATGTCGCGTCCGTTGAGCGCAGAGGACCCGGAAGTTGCCCGCGCCATTGCCCAGGAAGAGAACCGTCAGCACGAGGGTTTGGAACTGATCGCCTCGGAAAACTTCGTCAGTGAAGCCGTGCTGGAAGCGGCCGGTTCGGTCTTTACGAATAAATACGCGGAAGGTTATCCCGGCAAGCGCTACTACGGCGGTTGCGAGTTTACGGACGTAGTTGAGAACCTGGCGCGGGACCGTGCCAAGCAGCTCTTCGGAGCCGAGTTCGCCAACGTCCAGCCGCACTCCGGTTCGTCGGCCAACATGGCCGCCTACGCCGCCATCATTCAGCCGGGCGACACTGTCATGGGGCTCGATCTCGCGCACGGTGGACACCTCACGCACGGCCACAAGCTCAGTTTCTCCGGCAAGACCTATCGCATCGTCTCCTACGGCGTTTCGCGTGACACTGAGACCATCGACTACGACGAACTGGAGAGGGTTGCCGAGCGCGAGCATCCCAAGATGATCATTGGCGGAGGCTCGGCCTACCCGCGCATCATCGACTTCGCGCGCATGCGCCAGATCGCCGATAAGGTTGGTGCGTTCTATTTGGTCGACATGGCGCACTTCGCCGGACTAGTCGCCGGCGGAGCCCATCCTTCGCCCGTGCCCCACGCTCACATCGTCACCACCACCACTCACAAGACGCTGCGCGGTCCTCGCGCGGGCATGATCCTGGCCAAGGCCGATCTCGGTCCGGCCATCGACAAGAGCGTCTTCCCCGGGTGCCAAGGCGGTCCGCTGGTGCATATCGTGGCGGCCAAGGCAGTTTGCTTCCGCGAGGCCATGCAGCCGGAGTTCCGCAACTACGCGCGTCAGATTGTCGCTAACGCGAAGGTATTGGCCGAGACGCTGGCCAACGAAGGCTTCCGCATCATCTCTGGCGGCACCGACACGCACCTCATGCTGGTCGACGTCTTCAGCAAGGGAATGTTGGGCAGCGAGGCCGAGAAAGCCCTCGGCGAGGCTGGCATCACGGTCAACAAGAATGCGATTCCGTTCGACACGAATCCTCCGATGAAGCCAAGCGGTGTTCGCCTGGGCACTCCGGCGCTCACTACGCGCGGCATGAAGGAAGCCGAGATGCAGCAGGTCGGAAAATGGATCTCCGAGGCGCTGCATAGCCGCACTGACGCCGAAGTCCTCAAGAAGATCCGCAAGCAGGTGTATGAGCTGGCCGAGGCCTTCCCGCTCTATGCCGTGAGGCGCGGTAAACGGCCTGCACCTGTTTCGGTGTAACCCCGTTTTTGCACGCCCTCTCTTGAAGAGGGCGTTGCTTTATGGATATGACAAAACTTGCCGTTGTACTCATTGCGATGCTGTTCACCATCGGAGCCGTAGCGCAGTCGCAGCGGCCACGCGTGCGCGACCTTGGCATTCGTGTCGGCATCCTGCCTCCGGGGCCGCTCGATGCGATCACCGACGTGCCGGGAGTGCTCGTCGGACAGACGACGCTGATCCGCGGCGATAACGTTCGCACCGGCGTCACCGCCATCCTTCCGCACGCCGGGAATCTCTATCGCGAAAAAGTGCGCGGCGCGGTCTACATCGAAAACGCCTATGGCAAGCTGATGGGAAGCACCCAGATTGAAGAACTGGGCGAGATCGAAACTCCCATCCTGCTCACCTCCACGCTCAACGTTCCGAAGGTGGCCGACGCCTTGATCGACTACATGCTGGCGTTGCCGGGCAACGAGCAGGTGCGCTCCATCAATCCGGTCGTCGGCGAAACCAACGACGGCTATCTCAACGACATTCGCTCCCGCCCTGTCGGACGCGATGACGTCTTCGCCGCCATCAAGAGTGCCAAGGGCGGTCCCGTCGAAGAGGGCTCGGTTGGCGCCGGAACCGGTACGGTCGCATTCGGCTTCAAAGGTGGCATCGGAACGGCCTCGCGACACCTCCCGGCGAAAATGGGCGGTTACACCGTCGGCGTGCTTGTGCAGACGAACTACGGGGGCGTGCTGACGATCAACGGCGCTCCGGTCGGCCAGGAATTGGGGCGCTACTTTCTGAAGGATCAGTTGGCGCAGGGCAATCCCGGCCCTGTCGCCATGCGCGACCGCGCCGACGGTTCGGTGATGGTTGTCGTCGCCACCGATGCTCCGCTCAGTTCCCGCAACTTGAAGCGGTTGGCGCGGCGCGCGATGATGGGTGTGGCGCGCACCGGAGCTGCTGGGTCAAACGGCAGCGGCGATTACGCGATTTCGTTCTCCACCGTCAACCAGATTGCTGTCGGCGACCATGGCGAGCAACCGCTCCAGCAGGTGACGCTGCTCTCCAACGATGCAATTTCGCCGCTCTTTCTCGCGGCCATCGAAGCCGCTGAAGAGGCTGTGTACAATTCGCTGTTCAAAGCCACCACCGTGACCGGCAACGGCCACACGGTCGAGGCCCTGCCAGTCGAGCGCACAATGGAGATATTGCGGCAGCATGACGCGGTGGCCGCACCTTCTGCGGAGAAACGGTAAAAACCAGTGAAAGTGGCAATCGATGTCCGGCGCGTCAGCGACTTCGGTGTAGGTACCTACATCCGCAACGTCGTGCGCACGCTTGGCCGGCTTGATCGCAATAACCAGTATTTCCTCATCAGCAGCACGGAACGCGTTTCGGAATTCGGTGATTTGCCGGACAACTTCCGCACGGTGGTCTTCACCCCAACCAAGAGCACCGTCCGCACCTATCTCGACTATCACAACGCGCTGAAGACTTACCGGTTCGATCTGCTCCACATTCCGCAGATGTTCTGGCGTCCCGTGCCTTTCTCATGTCCTTACGTCATGACCGTGCATGACCTCCTCGACTACATGTACCGGACGCGGACCACGACCTCCTTCGGACGTTTCGTGCACTTCCACATGACTCGCCGCGTGATACAGGGAGCCGCGCGTCTCTTCGCGGTCTCCAACTTCACCAAGCAGGACATCACGCGCTTCTTCCGCATACCGCCTGAAAAGATAGAGGTCGTCTACAACGCTCTCGATGAGAGTTTCCAGCTTGGCCATACCACGGCAGACGAGCGCGAGACGATCGTCGAGCGCTACCAGGTGAACTATCCATTCCTGCTCTACGCCGGTCGCATCAGTCCGCACAAGAACGTGGTGCGCATCATCGAGGCTTTTTCCGCGCTCAAGAGCGAGCTCGCCAAGGAAAACAAGTACGAAGACCTGAAGCTCATCATCATCGGCGACGAGGTCTCCAAGCACCCGGACATCCGGCGCGCCGTCATCAAGAGCGGCGTGCAGAACGATGTGCGTTTCCTTGGATTCGTATCCATCGATATTCTGCGCATTTTTTACGATACCGCAAAGGTCTTCGTCTTCCCTTCCCTTTACGAAGGCTTCGGCCTTCCTCCTCTGGAAGCCATGGCGCACGGCACCCCGGTCGTAACCTCGAACACTGCGGCGCTCCCGGAAGTCGTCGGCAAGGCCGCGATCCAGGTCAATCCGGAGAATGTCTTTGAAATCAGCCGCGCCATGCACCGTGCGCTGGTCGATCAGCCCTTGCGCGAACGCATGAAGATTGCGGGCAAGGAGCAGGCCGCGCGTTTTTCGTGGGAAACATCCGTCCGGCAGATCATCCGTGTCTACGAAGAAGTCGTCGCCAGCAAGCGCAAAAAATGAGCCGCCCTCCCTTGCGAGAGAGCGGCAAATTTGTCGCGGTCGAATCTATAAGCCGAATTCTGTCCGCCGGTTTCCCGGCGGGATGATCATTCCTCTAGGCCGCGCATTGCTGCGTGGCTCAAGCGACCTACCCGAGAGTTCTAACGCGCCGAGCAGGCTCGTACGGTCCCGGCGTCTGTCGGAACGCCCGGGAACCCGAAGGCTCCCGCGGGGACCGTTCCCCTCCTATTTGGTCTTGCTCCGTGTGGGGTTTGCCATGCCCCATCCATCGCTGAATGGGCGGTGCGCTCTTACCGCACCTTTTCACCCTTACCACGCCTTACGGCGTTCGGCGGTATGTTCTCTGTGGCACTTTCCGTCGGCCACCCTTGACGGTGACGCTCCCGGACGTTATCCGGCACACTGCTCTACGGAGTTCGGACTTTCCTCTTTGGCGCCCGTTCGGTCCGGCTGGGCCGGTGGTAAACGGAGCAAAAGCGATCATCCGATTCGACTGCGAACCGTTCCATTATATAGACGTTTGTCGCGGCGGAAAGTTGTAAAAGCGCTACTCCCCCCGGAATGGCAGCTCTTCCAATACTCTGTCGCGCGGCGATTTGGGCCGGTCGCGCACATGCCACTGCTAAAATAAAAGTTGCAAGTCCATCAAGATGAATACGGTAGAAGCCATTCGACTCGCCCTGCAGTCATTGTGGGCGAATAAACTCCGCTCCGTGCTGACCCTGCTCGGCATCGTCATTGGAGTGGCCGCCGTGATTGCCGTTGTCACTTTCGTGAACGGCATCAATGGCTATGTTGCCGAAAAGATCTTCAATCTCGGCGCCGACGTCTTCATCATCTCCAAGTCACCCAACGTCATCACTGATGTCGATCAGTTCCTGGAGTCGCGCAAGCGCAAGGACATCGGCCTCGACGACTATCGCGCCCTCGCCGAGGGCTGTACCGAGTGCAAAGTGATGGGCGCGGCGCTCGGAACCGCCAATGGCACCATCAAGTACAACGAAGAGAGCAGCACGGACACGATCATTCGCGGCTGGACGCCCTCCATGGCGCCGATCTACGACCTCGACATCATCATGGGACGCGTGCTGACCGACGCCGACATGGAAAACACATCCAGTGTCGCCATCATCGGCCACGACATCCTCGACAACCTCATGCCCGGCGCCGACCCCATCGGCAAGGACATTCGCGTCAATGGGCAGACCTACACCGTAATCGGTGTGGGTAAAAAGGAAGGCAAGACACTCGGCCAAAGCCGCGACAACTGGGTGATCATCCCCATTACCTCGTGGCTTAAGCAATTCGGCTCACACAACAGCGTGCGCATCTGGGCCAAGGCTTACGACGTGGGAACGCCGCTTGAGGCCGCAGAGGACCAAGCCCGCGTCATCCTCCGCGCCCGCCGTCACGACGCTCCGGGAAAGCCCGACAGTTTCGAGACCGAGACCAATCAGAACTTCCTTTCCATCTGGGCAAGCCTCAGCAGCACGTTCTTCATCGTGATGATCGCCATTACCTCCATCGCGTTGGTTGTCGGTGGCATCGTCATCATGAACATCATGCTGGTATCGGTCACCGAACGCACCCGCGAAATCGGCATTCGCAAGGCCATGGGGGCGCGGCGCACCGACGTTCTCAAACAGTTTCTCTTCGAGGCAGGCATCATGGCGATGATCGGCGGTGTTATCGGCATCCTTGCCGGCATCTCCGTCGCCAAAGTGGTTACGCTCTCCATCGGCATGCCCTCGGCAATTCGTCTCTGGTCCGTGCTGGCGGCGCTGTTCATCTCCACCAGCGTGGGTGTTTTCTTCGGTGTGTATCCCGCGCGCAAGGCGGCTAAACTCGACCCCATCGCCGCGCTGCGCTTTGAGCTGTGAGCATGACGCGTAAACTCGACTACCGGGAAATCGTTCGCATGGCGGCCGACACGCTCCTGCGCAACAAGATGCGCTCCTGGCTGACCATCCTCGGCATCGTCATCGGTGTCACCACCGTCATCGGCATCTCTTCCGTCGTGCGCGGCCTTAACTCCAACGTGCAGGGTGTGGTGCAGCAGATGGGTTCCAATATCATCTTCGCCTTCCACATGGAGCCGTTTACCTTCGGCCGCCCATCGGCCGAGATGCTGAACCGCAAGGAACTGACCTACGACGACGCCATGGCCATGCGCGACCTGCCGCACGTGAAGTACGTCAACGCGGGGATTCGTTACTTCCTGCCGCAATTCGGCACCGGCAGTTACTCGGTCAAATACGAGGGACGCATCGTCAAGAACACAATCCTCGAAGGCGACATGCCTTCGGCCGCACAAGTGTTCGATACGGGCGCAGCGGCGGGCCGATGGTTCATCGACGTGGAAGACGATCTTCGTGCCCCCGTCATCGTCATCGGGTGGGACACAGCGCAGCAGTTGTTCGGCTCCGCACAGGCAGCCCTCGGCAAGGAGCTCAACATCGAAGGCCAGTTGTTCACAATCGTCGGCGTCGCGGAAAAGAAGAAGACCGCATTTAGCGGCGGCTCCAACCCTGAAGACAACATCGTCTTCTTCCCCTACCACACCTTTCGCAAGCTGCATCCCGAACTCAAGCAGAACTGGATCAGCGTCAAGGCCACGTCGCAGGCTGACATGGAAAAGGCCATCGACGAAATGCGCGAACTATTGCGACGCCGTCGCAAGCTGACTCCGCAACAGCCCGACAACTTTGCCGTCTTCAGCCAGGATTCCCTTCTCGACGTCTGGAATCAGATCACCGGCGGGTTGTTCGCTTTCATGTTTGCCGTTTCGAGCGTGGGCCTGCTCGTCGGCGGCGTCGGCGTCATGGCCATCATGCTGGTCTCGGTCACGGAACGTACTCGCGAAATCGGCGTCCGCAAAGCCATCGGCGCGCGTAAGAGCGATATCTTGATTCAGTTCACGCTGGAGGCCATCGCGCTCACCGGCATCGGCGGCTTCCTTGGGATTCTCGTTGGCGGCATCTTCACTTTCCTGATTCCGTTGGTGGCCCCGGCGCTACCGGCACGCATGTCGGTACAGTGGGCGCTGTTTGCCATGGGCGCCTCCGCGTTTATCGGCCTGGTCTTCGGTATTTATCCGGCATGGAAGGCGGCAAACCTCGATCCGATCGAGGCGCTTCGGTATGAATAGTTTTCCCAGGTAACCCGCAGATGATCCATTCCTATATATCGATCTTTGCCGTGATCTTTGCCACGCTTGCCCTTTGCGGCGCAGGGTACCTGGTGCTGACGTTGTGGAGCGCCTTTCGTTTTCTGGGGCGGCCGCGCCTGGCGTCCGGCGAGTTCACGCCTCCCGTCACTCTGCTCAAGCCGCTGCACGGCGCCGACCGCGACATGTACGAGGCCCTCCGCAGCCACTGCTTGCAGGATTACCCGGACTACGAAATCGTCTTCGGTGTCAGCGATCCCGCTGATGCGGCCGTGGCGGAAGTCGAACGCCTGCGGCGTGAATTTCCCGAACGCAATATCAGCCTCGCCATTTGTCCACGCGCGCTCGGCGCCAACGGGAAGGTCAGCAATCTTATTCAGATGATGGCCCACGCACGTCATTCATTCATACTTATCAATGACAGCGACATTCGCGTGGAGCCGGATTACCTCCGCCGCGTGATGGCCCCCTTCGCCGGCGAGCGCGTCGGAATGGTGACGGCTCTCTATCGCGCGCATGCGGGCAATACGCTGGCGTCGCGCCTCGAAGCCGTCATCATCGGGACAGACTTCGCGGGCGGCGTGCTCAGCGCCATCCAACTCGAAGGCGGCCTGCACTTCGCGCTCGGTTCCACGCTGGCGATTCGCCGCAAGGTTCTTGAAGAGATTGGCGGTCTTGAGCCGCTGTTGGACTATCTCGCCGATGACTACGAACTCGGCTACCGTACATCGCGAGCCGGGTATGAAGTTGCGCTCGCCGCCACGGTTGTCGACACGCACTTACCTGGCTACACCTTCGCCGCCATGTTCCAGCATCAGCTGCGCTGGGCACGCACCGTGCGCGACAAACGTCATTGGGGATACCTGGGAGTCCTGGCAACCTACGCGCTGCCCTGGGCCGTACTGGCCGCGCTCTTTGCAAAGGGCGCCGCGTGGTCGCTGCTTCTGCTGGGTGGCGTCGCTGTCCTGCGCATGTTGTCGGCCTGGGTATTGTGCGGTCCCGTGCTTCACGACTCGCGAACCCTGCGCGACCTGTGGCTGGTTCCGCTACGCGACTTCACCGGAGTGTTCATCTGGATCGCCACTTATGCGGGGAACACGGTAACCTGGCGCGGAGACGTCTTTCATTTAAAGGATGGCAAACTGACGCGAGTGTAACCGGCGTTCGTCAACGGATTCACATCGGCGAATCTATGCGCCTGTTCCGGCCGCCTGTAATTTTCTGCTCGCCGGCTCGATGCGGCCTCCAGGAGTGAAACGGTAGAGTTCACCGCGCCACTGGAAGTAGCGTCCGCCCAGGTAACTTGCGGCCCAGACGAAGAATCCGAGCAGATCGCGTACCGGATAGACCCAGCAATAAGCCAGCGCGCGCCGGTCGTGAATCACTCCCCAGCCAACCGCCAGGCACTGCACTACGCGATTGAGGTATCCCCACGCGCACAGCACAATGCCCACTGGCAGCGCTCCGATGGCGGCGCATCCCGCCAATGCGAGCAGTCCAAATGGCGTCGAGTAAGTGAGGCCCGTTCCCAGGTGTCCCTTGGGACGTGAGTAACGCGTGCTCTGCATCCAACGCAGTTGCGTGCGGAACGTTTGCCGGAAGGTCTGACTCGTAAGCACGTGTCCCACGCCTGGGTTGGCGAGAACGACCGTGTAGCCCTTCTCCGCCACGCGATTACCGAGCACAAAATCGTCGGAGTAGTAGTCGGCCGTCGTCCCGATGCCGCCAATTTTTTCCAGCGCGTCGCGACGTACGGCCATCACCGCGCCCAGCGCGAACTTCATACCCTCCATCATCTCGGCCACCATCACGCCAGAGGGTAACTCCACGGACATGCCCAGGGCTTCCAGATCCGACCAGAAGTCGCCTGCCGGCACGCCTTGATAGAGGCAGGTTACGAGCCCATTCTTTTTGTCGAGCAATGGCGCGATCACGCGGCGCAGGAAATCGGGACGTACGCGAATGTCGCTGTCGCTGATGATGAAGTAATCGTTCGTCGACGACGCAATCATCTGGTCGAGCGAGTACACCTTCGCGTTTGGCCGTCGCGGTTCTCCGGAGAGCACGATACGAACGTTCACCGCCGGGTATCTCTGGCGCAATTTCTCCACCACGGCCAGTGCGGGATCTTCCGCCGTGCGGCAGCCGAATACGATCTCGTATTCCGGGTAATCCTGTTCGAAAAAACTTTTGAGATTCGCTTCCAGTTGCGGCTCAAAACCGTGTACCGGCTTCAGCACGGTAACGCGCGGATGTTCGGCTCCTGTGTCCGCGACCTGTTGCCGCACGATGCGTTTGAAGCGTCGTGCTGCAACCAGCACCATGATCAGAAAAATGGTGGACGAAATTGTGCCCACCACGCCCAGCAGTGCGATGGCCGGCCAGATCGCATGTACGGATGACCAGTGCATGATTGCCATGGAAAAATCTTACGCGCCCGGCGTCGCCGTCTGCGTCTCCTCCGGGTGATTCACCAGGATGTACTTGCCTCCGCTGCGGGCAAGAATCGTGTAGCCCGTCTTCTTCACCGAAGCCGGAATGTTATCGGTTTCCGTCCACAGAAAGACGCGCCGCGGTCCCTCCCACAGTCTTGCCAATGAATCGTCATTCTCGAATATCTTAGGCGAATCTGGGAAGAGAGAACCGTAATAAAGATTTCCATTGTCGCGCGAATTCACCACATGCAGCTGGAAATGTCCGTAGAAATTCAACGTCGACCCATCCTCATACGTGCCATTGATCACCACTGCATCGCCGGGCTTATACACCTGCGAGACCGCGTCTGACAGTTCTTTCGACGACAGGATCGGCGCAAAGATCGAGAGGCCCTGGTGCGCGCACAGCAGGAAGATCAGCGACATCAGCGCCAGCGCCACATTTCCCGCCACGACCTTGCCCTTGCGGCGAAACAGCCAGCTCGCCAGCGTTCCCAGCAGCAGCGAAATTCCGGTGAGCGCCAGCGGCACGCGGAAGAACCCCATCGCTTTCGGTGTCAGATCGAAAATGTGCCCGAACGAGAGCGAGTAGTCTCCGGGATTCTGCGTCAACACGTCGGCCAGGTGCGAACCGATAGGCACCGCCTCGGAGTACCACAATAGTGTCATTGCCACCAGAAATGCCGGCACGGCGATGCCAAACATCGTGGCCGCAACCCGCCGTCCCGAGCGCCGTACCTTTGAATCCACCGGTGCGTGCTGTTCGTCCGCCAGGAAGATGCCGATCAGTATTGCCAGCGCCGGCAACGCCGGAATCGTGTAGTACTCCTGCCGGCTGGAGAAACTGAAGAACACCAGGATGACCGCCGCCCACACGCCGCAGAGCAGCAGCGCGCGACCGCGACGGTTGAGGTTCGTCCACTCGCGCCACTTGTATGGAATCTTCGCCAGCCCGTTGAACAGGAACGCGCTCCACGGCATCATCCAGATCAGTAGTCCTCCCCAGAAAATGTAGAACGGAACGGTAGCATAATCCTTTGGGAATCGCTCATTCAGGTAGCGCAAAAACTGTTCGTTGATGAAGTAGAACCAGAAAAATCCCTTCGACTGGCCCATCGGCGGATTTTCTATCCCGGCAATGATGTGCCAGGGTGCCGCCACTGCGAGAAAGATAAGGAACGACGACACCAGTCGCATCTTCAGAAAGTGCCGCAGATTCCTCGTCATCAGCAGATAGAAGAAAATGATGAAGAATGGAAATACGCAGCCTATCAATCCTTTTGTCAGGACGTTCAGCGCCGTCGTAACCGCCAGTCCCCAGCACGAGACCAGCGATGGTCGCTCCCGTTCCAGTCCTCGCAGAAAGAAGTCGAGTCCGATCGTCAGCCACAATCCCACCAGTAAATCCGGTATCAGGATGCGCGTAAAGATGTACGGGCCGAACGAGAGTCCGAGCGCAACCGCTGCGTAGAGACCGGCGGTTTCATTCACTGCTCTCCGCGCCAGGCTGTAGACGGCGAGCAGCGAAGCCAGCACTCCGAGCGCCAGCGGCAGCCGTGCCGACCAGTCTGATACGCCGAACAGCTTGTAACTCGTCGCCATGCCCCAGTAGAGCAGCGGCGCTTTTTCCAGGTAGCGAAAGCCGTTGTTGATGTAAAGCGTGGACCAGTCGTGCCGCAGAACCATCTCGCGTGCCGCTTCGGCATGAATCGAGTCTGCATCGTCGAGCAGCGATGGGCTGAACAATCCCGGCACGTACAGCGCCAGCCATAGTCCGAAAATCAGCAGGACGTAGAGTTTGTGGCGCGATGTACTCGTGCTTGATGCTGACGGCGAAGTTTCGGCTGAGATACCTGTTTGAGAGCTGATAGAGACGTGCATTCCGTTGACCAAGTGGTTTTAATAATTATACGAGAGAGATGCAGTTAAATGACGAAAGGAGGCCCTGCGTGATTTGCAATAGCGCTGCCGGAGGAAGCACAAACTTGCGGGAACATCTACATTCGCCGTGATAGTAGTCACCCCGGAAAGTGACCCTTCTCACTGCCTGCGTTTTCCCGTAAAGCTAGCCTCCAGAGTACCGAACTGAGAGGCGGTGCACATGTCCAGTGTCCCCGTCATCGATTGTCTCTTCTCACCTGAAACGCAGAACAAGCTCACCCTGCCCAAGTGCGCCACGCCCGACCCGGGACTGCTTCGCGCCATGGATCGCGCCGGCGTGTTGCATCTCCTGCTCGCTCCCTGTCGCCGTTGGCAGTGCGAGCGCCACTGGATCTGCGGCGAAATTCAAATCGACGAGATCGTACAGTACACCGCTAGCGCACCCACGCATTTTTCCGGACTGGCAGGCTACAACCCTTATGCCATCCAGGAGAGCCTCGACCGGATCGATCAGGCGGTCAGCGATTTCGCATTCCGCGGCGTTTACGTGCTCACCGAGGAAAGCGATGTCCCTCTCGATGACAAGCGCATGTATCCGCTTTACGGCAAATGTGCGCAACGCGGCATTCCCGTCGTCATCCAGGTTGGCATCTCCATGGCCAGCATTGCAAAACCCGCGGACTTGATTCCCGTCGCGCGCGACTTTCCCGAGCTTACGATCGTTGCCGGTATATGCGGATCCATCGATCTTTCCGCCATGCTTCAGGTCATCGAGCATTTCCCGAACGTTTATTTCGCCTTCGACGGCCTGCTGCCCGATCCGCACGATGTTTCCACCTTCCTGCACTCTCCGCTCGCCGCCGAGCGCTCCATGTTCGGCAGCAACGGCTTGCCCTGGCTGGACCTCATCGAGGGAATTGCCCGCTTGGAGATGCCGGAGGAGCGACTGCGCACCTTCCTCTCGGAGAATGCCTCGCGCGTCTTCCGCATCGAAGCCAAGGCTACCGTCCGGCTTCCTCCGCAGAACGTGGCTTTCGCCGAATAGAAAAGCCACCCCGGCGGGCGGCTCTCCAAATTCCACTTTGGCGTGACTCTATGTGCCGGTCTCTTCTTCCAGCAGGCCCTGTTCCTGCTTCTCCTGGCACGCAATGCAGTAGCGTGTCCAGGGCACGGCATCCAGTCGCCGGGCGTTGATCTCTTCTCCGCACGAAATGCACTCTCCGAACGTACCCTCGCGGATGCGGGCGAGTGCGCTCTCCACCATCTGTAGCAGGTGGCGGTCATTGTTGCTCTTGTGGAACAAGAATTCCTTCTGATAAGAGTTCGAGGCGCGGTCCGCGATGTCCTGGGCGATCTCGCCCAAATCCGTCGTCCGGCCGTCCTCCTCTGTGCGGCTCACGCTCTCACGGAGTTCGCGTTGCCGCTCCTCCAGGCGCTTCTTGAATTGTTCGAGTCTCTTCTTGTCCATAAGTGCCTTCGTACGGCGGCCAGCTTTTCGTGCCCCGGCTCACCAGGGAATAGAACGGGAATCATATGCGCGGCAGGCAATTGCGTCAACCTTCCGCATCCAGCCCGAACAACGTTTGATGCACAAAAGCGGAAAAGAGGTGCAAAGGGGGAAAACTTAGGGGATAGGGCTAGGTTCGGAACCGAACTCAGCTTTGTAGCGTTTGATGCTGTCCTTCACGAGGGCAATGTTCTGTTTCGATGGAATGATCAACTGACACAACCAGTCAGCGCTGCCGCCTCGCAAGGCAAGAACCTCTACTCCTGGCCGCAAGTCCTTCACTGGCATTACGTCAGGCGGGGGGAACTTCCAGGTTTCCGGAGGGTCAGTCCAAAACCGCACGGGTTCTTGCATTTTCTTTTTATCGCCTTGCAGCATCTCCATCGGGGACAGCCGAACTTCCCAGCCGGAGTCCTCGTGTTCCCGCGGCGCGCGAATGCTTACGACACGCGCCAGTGCTATGTCCATCCGTTCGCGTCCGGCTCGAGTTAACCAGTACGGAGAGCAAAGTGGAACCCGCGGCACTTGGACCGCAAGCCTTTGCTCCTCCCACAAGCGCGGCATCATCTCGTTGGGCTGCATACAGGCATGCATCGACGTAAAGCAATGTAAGTCGAGGTTGAACGCATCGTGGATCGTCGCCGGGGAGGCATTCGCTGCATACGTGACCCAGAGAGCGACACAGCCGTAACATCCGCTAGGGCGCTGGTATGCCAAATCCAGATTTCTTCGTGACGGGCCAAAAGAGAAGCGCTCGTCTCCGCTAGTCCTAACCACTACCTCACCCGGCTCGGGGTTCGACGCGACAGAACTTGCTGTAAAGCTTGTTGCGTAGAGGTCGTCACGGCCTATCGAGACCCGAACGTTGAGGAAGCCTCCCCGGTCACCGGCTAACCCTGCAATTCGTACGATCGCAGTGCCAAGGCTGTAGTGCCCTCGCTTCATCAGCCCAAACACCACAGTCTCCCAACATGGCGCAATAGAGAGGGAGTACATGATCTTGGGTGTGTTCGGATTGTAGGAGTACACCGGAGGTTCACCAAACCGTGGTGGTCTTTGAAAGTCGGTCGGTCTGTGAACTTCACCAAATTGCCGAAGCTCTCGATAGGCGGTCCCTGTGTCCGGCTGCGTCAGTTGCAGCGATTCGCAGGTTCGCAGGAGCCGTTCAGCCTTCCAGCGAAATAGATATGCATCGATCCGCAGTAACGTAAACAACGTGGCGCAAATGATCAGCAACGATATCACGGGCCAGAAGATGATTCTGCGCTTTGCTTGTCGCAGGAGCCAGCACGTCGCCGGAAATGTCTCGCGCAGCCGCATCTCGTCCGCCACTGTAACGGAATAGACACCGCACCCCTTATGTTTTCTGCGGAATTCTTACGGTAATTGACAGATAGTTTCGGTTTTGGGAGTGTTGGGCGGAATGGCCGGCGTACTTCCAGCGTCAGCCGGTGTGTTTCTTCTGCCCGCTGCCGTCCTGTTCTTCCATCAGCTTGAGTTTATTGAGCAGCGCCTTGTAGCTCACCTTCAGTATCTTCGCGGCCTCGCGACGGTTCCACCGTGTCTGCGCCAGCACGCGTTCAATGGCTTCGCGTTCGGCCTTCATCGCAGCGCGCCGCCCAATCTCCAGCAGAGAGAGCGATTCCGTCTCGCGTCTTTCGTTCCCCTCTGATCCCTGCGCCGAATTCTCTTCGGCAGGCGCTGCCGCGGAGTTCCACGCCACCGATCGCATCAAGGGCTTCGGCGTCGAGAGCTCGCGGATAATCTGTGCTTCGTTGCCCACGATCACGAAGCGTTTGACCAGGTTTTCCAGTTCGCGAATGTTGCCCGGCCAGTTGTACTCCATCATGCGGCTTACCGCGGAGGCGCTGAATGCCCCTCGTTGCTTGCCGTAATACTCGCTGTACCTGCTCAAAAAAAAGTCGAGAAATACTGGAATTTCCTGCCTCCGTTCGCGCAACGGAGGAATGTGAATGCTGACGACGTTCAGCCGGTAGAAGAGATCCTCGCGAAACTGCCCCTCCTCCACCGCCTTCTCCAGCGGCTTGTTCGTCGCTGCCAGCACGCGCACGTCTGACGTCACGTCATGCTTGCTGCCGAGCCGCGCAAACTCACCATCCTGCAACACATGCAGCAGCTTGGCCTGTAACGATGGATGCATCTCGCTGATTTCGTCCAGGAAGATCGTGCCGTTGTTTGCCTGGTCAAACTTGCCGGGTTTCTGCCGTGTGGCGCCCGTAAACGCACCCTGCTCGTAGCCGAACAGTTCGCTCTCCAGCAGTTCGTTGGGGATGGCCGCGCAGTTCACCTTCACGAACGGGTTTTGTTTCCGTGGAGATTTCGCGTGGATCATCCGCGCCACTACTTCCTTGCCTGTTCCGCTCTCGCCGCGAATCAGCACCGTGGCGTTCGTCCCGGCCACATGCTCAATCGTGTCCTTTACGTCTTCCATCTTCGGACTGGTGCCGTAGAGCATGGTGAAGTCGCGCTGCTTGCGGACGCGGTCGCGCAGTTGCGGCTCTTCTCCATTGCCGCCTTTTTCCGCCAGCCGTCTGATGCGGAGCGCCAGCGCGCCGCTGTCGCAGGGGACTGTCAGCCAGTCGTTAGCCCCGAGTTTCGACGCCTGGAAGATTTCCTCCGGCGCGGCTCCGGCGGAGATTGCGAGGACGGGAATTTCAGACTGGCTCTGCCGGATGAGCTCCAGCACTCTCAGCCCATCGGCATTCACATTCACCAGCACAACGGATGGATTCCATGTACGCAACAGTCGCAGCGCGTCTTCGTCCTTTGCGGAGCCTCTCAGCTCAATGTTGCTTTCTTGCAGTTGGGAGCCGAGAATCCGCTGCATCGCGTCTTCAGCGACGGCCAGTACCCTCGTTTTCGGCTGTGGGGGAAACATTCTCAGCCCTCCACCGTGCTACTAGCGGCCATTCTATCCGAATTCCAATTTATGGTATCGCAGGATAAAGTATGAGAATCCCGGGCGACACTTTCTGGCTGCGGGTCGCCAAAATGCAAAGGACCGGCATTTCCGCCGGCCCCTCCAAACCCCAATTCGCGTACTGGTTGCTGTTCTAGTTACTGTTATTGACCGTGCGCAGCTTACCCTTCATGAAGTGATACGGCGGCCAGGGGCCGCTCAGCGACACGCGGCAGTCCTTCAACTGCTTCATCGCCGTGCTGTACCGGTTCTGGTACTTGGGCACAGCGCTGGTATCGATGAGGTGGGCAATGTCGATCACGAGTCCAGAATCGTTCTTCTTGCACACCACGTCTTCTTCCAGGGGATCAAACAGCTTGTGTACTTGAACAGACAAAGCGCGGGCCTTCGATTGGCGCTCGCGGTCCCGGCTCGCCTTCTCACGAAGCTTAGTCAGGTACTCGCCGCCGGCCCGTGCCGGCAACGCATCCAGAATCACCTGAGGAATCGTTCCGTCTTCGTGCACCGTAACTTTCAGGTGCATTTCCGCTTTTCCTCTAAGTTTCTCCACGCTTTCCGTGAAGGTCTTTCGGTTGACCCGGACAGCTTGTCTTAGCGCCTCATCGGTATCGAATATCGTACCGAAGCGGAAGGGCAGGACAGTTGCCATGCGGAAACAATCCGATACCACTCGCGCATGGTCAAAAACCGCCTGCTGTGAAAGTTCTAACTTGTTGGGAAACTCGCTGACCAGCACGACAAACTCACCACTGGGGTATCCCAGAACAGGAGCGCCGTGAATGCCTTTGAGTTCCTCAATGGGAAAGGGGCGACGAACACGACCCTGTTGAAACGTAGTCTGCTCGGTAATGCAGTACGCGTACCACGCCATCTCCGTCTCTCCAACGTAGCCGGGCGGGGGAAGTTAGCGCCTCGGAAAGGTAACTTGGCCGACAACTTCGGATTGTGGGTTTGTGGCGGAACGGTCTTGAGAACGCCGACGAACCGTGTTGTGGGCTAAGCCCACCACCTCTATGCTAGCGCTGCCTTTAGTAAATAGCAACTCCGTGCATCGTGAATTCAGCCGCAGTGACTTTGCTGCGAGCATTAGGCAGATTCGCGGGAGGTATACCCCATCGTAGAGTTGAGCTTCGGCCCCTCATTGGAACTGCCCTGGATACTCGCTGCATGCAAGGTTCAAAATAACCAAGCAGCTTATAAATTATCCTCTGTAACCGCTATAGATAAACTGAATTTTGCCGTTGCACGAGAAAATCGGCCAGTTTTCCATCCTACATGGCACGATGGTGACAGTTTTTACTTCTTCTTCCCGATCTTCTTCTTTGCGGGTTGTGCAGCTTTCTTGGCGGGAGTGTTCTTCTTCGCGGGTTTGGTGCCCGGTTTGGCGGTTTCTGTTCTTGGCTTGGGTGCCTCGGTTGCAAGCGCTACCGTGGCGGGTTCTGCGGCGACGGTTAGCTCTGCGGACGAAGGAGTAAGCGGTACAGCATCCCCGAGCTGCCTCAGGACGGCGTTGTACATATCCTCGACCGGGGCCGGCTTTCCCGTCCAGATCTCGAACTGTCGTGCCCCCTGTCCCACAAACATTTCGATTCCTGGGATAACGGTTAGGCCCTTGGCGCGCGCCATTTTCAGCAGTTTCGTTTCCAGCGGATTGTAAACCGCATCGAACACGATCTTCGCGTTCAGTTCGTTTTCTTCCAGCGGAGATTGCGTCTTGCTGCCCATTCCTACGGACGTCGCGTTGAGAATCACGTCGAAGGTCAACTTCGAGAGATCGGAGCGCTTGACGGTTTTGACTTGCGCTTTCTTCGCCAGCGACTGCGCGTGTTGCGGCGTGCGGTTCTGTAAATAGATGTCTGCGCCCTTCGCCTTCAGACCGAAGGCCGCCGCGCCCGCCAGTCCCCCGGCGCCCAGCAGCAGGATTTTTGCGCCCTGGAGGGAGATGTACTTCTCCAGCGGAATTTGCAGGCCCGCGACATCGGTGTTGAATCCGAACAGCCTGCCGTCCTGGCCGCGCACCACCGTGTTGCAGGAGCCCGACTGCGCCGTCAGCGCGTCGCTGTTGTCGAGATGCTTCACGATTTCCCGCTTGTAAGGCATGGTCACGCTCACCCCATGCAGCGGAATGTCGCGAATGCATGACAACAAGTCGTCCAGCGTCTTGGCGTGCAGCGGCAGGTAGACGCCATGCACATTTTCGCGCCGGAAAGCCGTGTTCATCATCACCGGCGACTTCGACTGCGATACCGGATTGCCCGCGACCCCGTAGACCTTCGTCACCGCGTCCACCTGGTCGATGCGATACGTCTCTCGTAGTTCGCGCGCCGTGATCTGCCCTGGGCCGGTCTCTTCCCCCGGTCCCGCCGATGCAAAGGTAAAGATGCTTCCTGCCCGGACTCCCAGCACGCGGCTGATGATTCCCTGCTCGCCCATGCAGAGCCCGGTCATCCAGTGATGGTCGCTGGTCCTCTGCAGGAACTTCATCATCGTCACGTTGTCGTGAAGGCTGGTGGCCGTACTGACGACTTTGTAGAAATCGGCCTGGAAAACCTTCATCCTGTCGAAGGTCTCGTCGAGTTTTCTGGTTGCCTTGAAATCGTGGTATGAGAGCAGCAGTGTTGCGCCCGTTCTAAGCTTTTCCAGCTCCCGATGCTTCAACGCCTCGGCCGATTCCAATTCCAGATCGACCATCTGACATCCTGCCGCTGCTGCTTTTTCCAGCACTTCTACCTGCGCCGCCGCCGAGCCCCGGAACTTCCCGCCGTTAGCCGCGCGACGGCAGGTGGCTATGGCGATCATGTCCGGCCGGTATTCGAATAGGCGCTTAATGTAGGAAATTGCCGACAGTGGTGCTTTCAGGTAGTCAAGACGGAATTCCAGAAAGGGGTTTTCCCGGACGAGCGTCTCCGCCTTGTCCAGCATTTCGGCGGCATCCGCGCCTGTCACGGCGACGCAAACCTTTGGCAGCCGTAGGCGCAACGAGCGCGCCGCGTATGAGATGGGAGCGACACTCATGTTCGGCTGAATGGTAAAGGTGCCTCCATGCAGATGCAACACACTTTCCATAAGAACCGCATGAAATGGCAGCGAAGTACCTTTACGGTTAATACGCTGGACCAAGGTCACCTTGACCCCCATCGCGGCGTTTGCTAGCGTTCCCGCTGGTGGAGTGTGCTTTAGAGTTCTTCGCCGTGTACCGCGAAGTAACCCGCACCCAGCAGACAGCCCCGCACGTCAACCAACGTTTTGCGGAACAATGGCTCGTCCTGCTGAGCGGGAGGACACTTCCCGGGGACGGGTGCGCCCGTCCTTGCCTCGGAGGGCATATGTACAAGATTGCGATTGCCTTGCTGCTGGCTTCCGCCGCTGCCATGGCCCAGACCACGCCGCAGCAGGCAAGCCCGACTCCGCAACCATTCAGTTCAAACCTGGTGGAGAAGCGTCAGGGACCGACTTACTCCGACATCAACTGTGCCGGATTTGTCACGCCGGATATTATCCCCACACAAGACTTCGTGCTGGCTGGGGAACGTGCTCCCGACACTACTCGCTTCGGCACTGGCGACGTGATTTATCTCACCGGTCCGGGGTTCGCCGTCGGCCAGCGGTATCGCCTGGTTCGTCGCGTAAAGGACCCGAATCATAATGAGCTCTTTCCCGGACAGCAGAAGGTGCTCAGAAAGATGGGCGGCATGTATGCCGATCTGGGCATCGTGAAGGTGAACTACATCGACCACGGCATCGCCGTTGCGAAAATCGAGTTCAGTTGCCAATCCATCGTTCCTGGCGATGTCGCTATTCCGTTTGTCGGCCGGCCGAAGCCTGCCTTCAGCCAGGCTGCCTCGCAATTTCAGAAATTCGGCGTGCCTAAAAGTTCGGTCACCGGCCAGATTGCCATGGCCAAGGAGTTCGATAGCTTTGTCGTCACCGGCACAAAGGTCTATCTGAACATCGGTTCCAACCAGGGACTTAAGCCTGGGGAATATCTGCGCGTCACCCGCGGGTATGACCCTGCCCATGAGGCGCCCATCGACAAACTTTCCTCGCTCGCGTCCATGTGGGAAGACACTCGTGACCAGATGCCTACGCCAACTTCGAAGGACTTGAAGTACCTGCCGCACCGTGGCATCGGCGAGGTCATGGTGCTCTCCGTCACCCCGACTACCGCCACCGGCATGGTGATCCTCACCCTCGAGGATATGCATCTTGGCGACCAGGTAGAGGTCCCCTCGGCGCAATAAATCTCCTTGTAGCAGCGAAGGCGCGCCGCTTCGGTGGCGCGTTTTCTTTTAGTCGGCGAGGGAACTGCCGGGATAGTCTTCCCCAAAGACTTCTGCCGTAAAGGCCTCCAACCGTGCGCCGCGGGACAGCGCGTCGGACGGCAGTCCCGCCTTGCGGCAGGTCTCCGCCATGAACCGCTCGCGGTCCCATCCGCATTCGGTCGCCACCTGCGGCAGCAATAGTCCACAGTATCCGCCGCGCGAAACCACCAGGCCATGGACTCCAACCTCCACTTCCTGTGGTGCAATCGGGCGCAGCGGCGACATCACGCTGATCTCAATCTGAATGCGGGAGAGTTCGTCTCTGCTGACGGGAAGAAACCGGGGATCGTGGAACGCCGCTGCCCGCGCGGTTTCATACACGGTGCGGTAGACCGGGAAGATTGCCTGCACGTATCCGATGCATCCGCGCAATCCGCCGTCTTCATGCAGTGTTGTAAATGCGCCACGCAACTCTTCCAGGTGCGGAGTGGGGGCCGTGCAGTCGAGCGCCTTTTCCTCTATGCCGGCGCGGATGGCCGCGTGTGCCCAGCGCAGTAACAGCCGTCGTTCTTCAGGAGAATACTCGTTCGGAGTATCCATAATTTCCGCGCTAGGTCGCTGGAGCGTCCCGTTTCCTGCTGCGCTTCATCACAAAAACGCGCCGTCGCCGCCTGCGCTCCGCCTGTTTGTCGATCTTCGACCAGAACGCCCAGAAATAATCGCCTGCGGAGAACAGTGATACCGCCACCATGAACCAGACGGCGGTTACGGCGATCACGCGTACCGGAAAAATAAAGTACTTGAAGTCCCAGATCGTCCAGTGATGCGCCAGAATGACCGCGACGACCGAGACGATCTGCACCACCATCTTGAACTTGCCGACATCGCTCGCCTGGATCGTGAACCCTTCTTGTGCGGCGATCGAGCGCAACCCTGTCACCAGAAATTCCCGTCCGATGATGATCACGGCAATCCACGCCGAAACAATCCGGGGCGCGAATTGCACCAGTGTAATAAACGCTCCGGCGATGAGCAGTTTGTCCGCCAGCGGATCCAGCAGCATTCCCAGCGTCGTAACCTGGCCGCGGCGTCGCGCCAGGAAGCCGTCCAGGCCATCCGTCACCGACGCCAGGATAAACACCGCCGAGGCAAGCAATTCCTGCTCCCCGTGGGCACCATGAAAACGGCTGCTGGAAAGAATCCAGATCAGCAGCGGAACCGAAAATATCCGTGCGGTCGTGATGTAATTTGGCAGGTTCACCGGACGAGGCCAGCCCAGGTAACTTCCCACGTTGTCGTCGATAAAGTGGGAGAGACTGTGATTATGCTCCTTTGCGTTATGTCAAATCAACGAGCGCGCGGCGGCATGTAACAGAATGGGGCGGCACCATTGCCGCCCCGCCAGTCCCGTACCAATTTGGACACCCTCCGCGCATCGCGCCGGCGAGTCTCCGCTTGGTTACGCGTAGATGCCGCGCTGCCGGATCGTATATGCCACGCGGTCAATCGCCAGCATGTACGCCGCGATACGGTTGTTTACTTCGTGCGTCTCCGAGTACCGGATCACATCATCGAATGCCGATTCCATGATGTCCTTCAGTTGCTCGTTGACCACGGCTTCTTTCCAGAAGTAGCCCTGCCGGTCCTGCACCCACTCGAAGTAGGAAGTCGTCACGCCGCCCGCGTTTGCCAGGATGTCTGGAATGACGAAAATGCCCTTGTCTGACAGGATGTCGTCGGCTGCTGCCGTGGTTGGCCCGTTCGCCCCTTCCACGATCACCTTGGCTTTGATCTTGTCGGCGTTATGAGTGGTGATGACGTTTTCCGTCGCGGCCGGCACCAGCACGTCGCAGTCCGTAATCAACAACTCCGAAGAGTCGTACTTCTCCGCGCCGGGGAAGCCATGGATCGTGCCGTTGCGTTCGCGGTACTCCCACAGCTCTTCAATGTCGATTCCATTCTTGTTGTAGAGACCGCCGTCCCACTCCGCCAGGCCGATGATCTTGTAGCCCACTTCGTTCATCAGGCGTGCCGCATGCGACCCTACGTTGCCGAATCCCTGCACCACCACGCGCGTCGATGCCGGGTCCATCCCCAGCTTCTTCATCGCCTGGTTGGCCACAATCGTTACGCCGCGTCCCGTGGCTTCGCGGCGTCCGCGCGAACCGCCAATGTTTACCGGCTTACCGGTAACCACTGCCGTCACCGTCTGCCGCATGTGCATCGAGTAGGTATCCATCATCCATGCCATCACCTGCTCGTTGGTGTTCACGTCCGGCGCGGGCACGTCTTTTTCGGGACCGATGAATTCGATCAGTTCGGCGGTATACCGGCGCGTCATGCGCTCCAGTTCGCTCATCGACATCTTTTTCGGGTCGCAAATGATTCCGCCCTTCGCGCCGCCGAAGGGGATATTGACCACCGCGCACTTCCACGTCATCCATGCCGCCAGTGCGCGTACTTCATCGAGGTTCACGTCCGGCGCATAACGCAAGCCGCCCTTGGCCGGGCCGCGCGCCATCGAGTGCTGCACTCGGTAGCCGGTAAAGACTTCCAGGTGTCCGTTGTCCATCTGGACAGGGATGTTGACCGTGATTTCACGGCTTGGCTGGCTCAGGATCTTCCATAGACCCTCGTCCAGGTTCAGCTTGCGCGCGGCAAAATCAAACCGCGCTGCTTGCGCTTCCCACGGATTGGTTTCCGTATTGTCATGAATTGCGGTTGTCATGCATTCTCCGAAACTTCTATCCCCGTTTCTTCGGGGGTTATCTCAATGTCTGTGTGTGCAGTGCCACCTTAGAATTGCCAACAGAGCCTGGCCATGGGCTCACCCGCCCCGCCGTTTTTCCGGGTAGTACGGAAATGCTCCGAGTCTGAGCGCCCCGTTTTCCGGAGCGAGCAAACTCGCTAGTATATGCACCGCATTAGAAGCGTTGCAAGTCGCTATCACCAGTGGATGTGACGTACCGCGTACAACTTTATCGTCATCGCACCCATGTAGAAACCCGGGCCCGCAAGGCAGGTTGCAGCTTGTTCATCGTAGCGGTGTTGCTGTCCAATCGATTCCACCCAATCAAAAGCAGCGGGCTACTTGGTAGGAACCACGCTGATCTCCATGCCTTCGCTCGCGGCGCGAACCTTCGGGTAGTATTCCCGCGCCTTCTGCACAATCGAGTCGATACAGCCATCCGAGTGGTCCGGGTCGTGGTGGAAGAGCACTAGTTCTTTCGCTCCGCTCTCCATCACGATATTCACCGCCTCACGCCAGTGGCTGTGTCCCCAGCCGCGCTTCTTCGCCTCGTACTCGTCCGGCAGATACTGCGAGTCGTAGATCAGCACATCCGCGCCTTCGGCCAGCTTGCGCACGTTCTTATCGAAGACGGGATGGCCCGGTTCGTTGTCGGTGGCGTAGACCACCACGCCCTGGTCGGTTTCAATGCGGAAGCCCAGGCATCCCTGCGGATGATTCAACCATAGCGACTGCACCACGCAATCGTCGAAGGCGATGCGATCTTCCTCGATGTCGTAGAAATGCCGGTGGGCCGCCATCTCGCTCATGTCGACCGGGAAGTACGGATCCGCCATTTGTTCTTCAATCGCCCGTTGCAGGCCGCGCGTGCGGCTCGACGAGTGGAAGAAGAAGTAGTTTTCCGGGCTTTCGTAAAGCGGTGAGAAGAATGGAATCCCCTGGATGTGGTCCCAGTGAAAGTGCGATATGAAAATATGCGCGTAAATCGGCTCGTTCTGAAATTCCGTTACTAGTTGTTTCCCTAGATTGCGAAAGCCCGTACCGCAGTCGAAGACGTAGATGTGGCCATTAACGCGCACTTCCACACAGGAGGTGTTGCCTCCGTACCGCATGTTCTCCAATTGCGGTGTGGGCGTCGATCCGCGAACGCCCCAGAACTTGATGTACATGCGCCCTCATCCCGCGGCCATGGCCGCGTCCAGCAAGCAATCGTCCACTGAACCAAAGAATAACCCGCCAACAGAATCGGGTGCGCACCTCGAGTACGGCAAGCCTAACGGGGGAGGGCGAGGTCGGCAAAGTATACGCCAGTCACGCTGGTTACCGTCAACGCTGAACCAAATTGTGGCAAAAGACACGCATTTCCGCCATCACTAATCTCAATGCCCCTCATTACCGTGGTCCACAAACCCTTGTTCTTCGGGACGTCCCACAGTGGTCCCAAGTCACCATTCTGCTTCCTTGGGCTTGACACTTGCCACATGCTCGGCAATCCTTAACGGGACTCTGGAGGGGGTTGGATGATGAACGTCGAGAAGCGTGCGACGCGACGGTTTTCGCTGCAACTGCCCGTTGCGGTATCTATTGGAGCAGATTCGGAGCCGGCTCACACTGAAACCCGCGATGTCAGTTCGCGTGGTGTCTGTTTCTATTCGGATGCTCCGCTGGACCTCGGAACCAACGTCGAATTCGTTCTCATGCTTCCTCCGGAAATCACCCTCACCGAATCCATACAGGTTCGTTGTTTCGGCCAGGTGCTGCGCATCGATGAGGTCAATAACGGAAAACTGGCCGTCGCCGCCCGCATCGAACGCTACGAGTTCCTTCCCAAATAGCTCGCAAGGGCCTTTCCCCTCTGGCCGCCGGTTGTGCTTCAATAGACCCACGTGACCTTCAGGACCGTACATCGGTTGCTTGGCGCAACTGCCGTTCTTCTTCCACTGGTTCCTGCCGCCCATGCCCAGCAACCCGTCGGCCAGGTATTTGCCAGCGATGCATCCGTGCGCGGTTCCGTAGTCGTCGCCGCCGGCGGAACCGAAGTACTCAGCGGATCGCAGGTGACAGCCGGGCCGGCCACTGCCCTGCTACGCCTCCATCGCGGCGGAGAAGTTCGCATCTGCCCCAACACCAAACTCAACGTCAGCACGTCGTCCAACGGTTCCGAGTTGATGTTCGCCATCGGCGGTGGCGCGCTCGAACTTCGCTACTCGCTCGGTGCGGTGGCGGATTCCGTCATGACTCCCGACTTCCGCGTGCAACTTGTTGGTCCGGGATTGTTCCACTTCGCCATTGGCTCCAATGCCCGGGGAGACACCTGCATTAAGCCTGGCGTGGGCAACGCCGCGTCGTTGATCGTCACCGAACTCATGGGCTCCGGAACCTACCAGGTCAAGCCGGACGAGTCCGTAATGTTCCCTGCGGGGCATCTGGCAAACCCCGTGCACGATGTCTCTGCCTGCGGATGCCCTCCACCCAGGCCTTCTCCTCCGCCTTCGAGCGCCGCGCCCGTGCAGGGCTCTGCGGCGCCACCCAACAGCCACGTCGAAGTCGATGCCCCGTTCATCTACGAGGGCAGCGGGCAAGCGCCAGACATCTCCTACTACATAGCCCAGGTACGAACCCGCAGTACGATGGACGCCTACCGGGCTCTCGAACCATCCGTCCTGCCGCCGCCCGCCCGAAAATCAAGCAGCAAAAAACCCTCTAAAACCAAATCGCCGGGCCGGTTCTTCCGCGCCATTGGGGCATTTTTTCACCGGATTTTCCGCTAAAACGGTCTTCTCAGGCTTCCCGGGAAGGTTCTTAGCCCGTTTCCCCCTCTCGGGTCGGCAATGAAAATTCTGCCGGTATCCTAGACAGTCTCTTGCCAAGTGCTTGTAAAATCTGAGATTGTTATCCCGACGGCACCTAAGCCGCAGGGCCAGGTGCTCAACTTCTTGGGGGAGAAGCCGCCAATGACCAAAGCCGATCTCATCGAGGAAGTCTCACGCTTGGCGGAACTTACCCGCAAAGACAGCGAAGTCATCGTCGAGACCATCTTCGACAGCGTGGTACATGCACTCCGCGCCGGCGACAAAATTGAAATCCGTGGTTTTGGCAGCTTTCGCACGCGTCAGCGCAAACCACGCGTCGGGCGTAACCCGAAAACCGGCGACCGCGTCGAAGTGCCGGCGAAGAAGATTCCCTTCTTCAAACCCAGCAAGGAGTTGAAGGATTTGGTCAACGGCGGCGAAGAGCTCCCCGCCACGGACGCCGCTCCCGCCGAGGGCAACGCATAGAGGTAGCTACCAAACGATTCTCAGATGGCGGGCTTCGTGCCCGCCGCTTTCATTTGCGGGCAATTAATTTGCCGCACTCCTCGACCGTCCCGCAATCGCAAAACAACTCTCCAGGATGATGCCCAGCGGTTCCGCGAACTCCTCAAAGGCGTGCTGATTTTCTTCGCTGAAGTGGTTGCCACTCGTTTTGTTCAGCATCTGTGCAATGGCGATGACTTCTCCCGCGCGATTGTCGATCGGCATGCAAAGCAGGCTGCGTGCATGGAATCCCGAGTCGCGATCAACGCCCTCTATGAAGTCGGGATCAGACGCGGGATTGGAAATGTTTTCCGCGCGGTTGCTGCGGACCACGCGTCCGGCGATTCCCTTGTCGAGCGCAATCTCGATCACCAGCGGCTTGGCTCCCGTGGTGTCCGCGATGCGCGAATGCAACACGCCTCGCGTGCGGTCGACCACGAACACCGTGGCGCGCTCCGCCTGCAGCATGTCGCGAATACGTTCGGTGACAGCACGAAGCACCTGGTTTAGAAGTCCTTCCAGCAACTCGTCGTTGCCCAGGTCGAGCACCCGCGACAGTTCATCGAACTCGTGGGTCATCCCTTCCAGCATTTCGAGAAATTGCCGGTTCGAAAGCGTGCGCATTTGTGGAGCGAGGTCCCCACTGCGCGAGAGCCGCGAGAACGCCTGCAATACGCGCCCTGAATGTGCCGCCAAACCGGCCGCGACGGGCGTGATTCGTCCATCCTCCATCGCCACGATTTCGTCGGCAATGTCGAGAATGCGGTTGTCATGCGTCACCAGCAGCACTGCACAGTGTTGACGCTTGGCCAGCGCCTGTAACAATTCAACCACGTCACGTCCAGACTTTCGATCAAGCGCCGCGGTCGGCTCGTCGGCCAGCACGATCTTCGGCTTGCGCACTAGCGCGCGCGCCACTGCCACGCGTTGCCGCTCGCCTCCGGAAAGCGATCCCACCGGGTAGTCCACTCGATGTCCCAGGCCGACGGTCTCCAGCATCTCCACGGCCAGCGCACGGCTGTCGTCGCGCAGACGGCCGCTCGTGCCGAACGACATCTGTACGTTCTCGCACGCACTCAACGCTTGCAGCAGGTTACTGTGCTGGAAGATAAACCCAATCTGTTCACGTACCGCATAGGCCGAGGGCGACCGCGATTCGCGCATTGCGTGGCCCAGGACGCGGACATCGCCATCTTCCACTGTGCGCAATCCGCCGATCAGCGTGAGCAGCGTCGTCTTGCCTGAACCGGAAGGCCCAGTGAGAATCAGAATCTTCCCGGGCATCACTTCCAACTCCACTCCGTGCAGTACCTGTTTGCGCGAGTCGCCATCACCGAAAAAGTGATTGAGCCCGCGGACGCTGACGACTGGTTCCATCAGAAGACCTCCGCCGGATCCGCCGACCGTATTTTCAGCATCGCGAACGTCCCTGCGCCCGCGCACATTGCCAGCGTTAGCGCATAAACCGCGATAAGCCGCACGAAACTTGTGGTAACCGGAAGATGGGTCGCGGCGCGCGTTATGGCATAAGTGATCTCCGCGATGACCACGCCCGGAACGAAGCCGCACACCGAAAGAATCAACGACTGCCGCATCACCAGCGCGAACAGAAAGCGGTTGCGGTAACCGATTGCCTTCAGCGTGGCATAATCCGGCAGATGTTCGCTGACGTCCGTATAGAGAATCTGGTAGACGATCACGCCGCCGACGATCAATCCCATGATGACGCCGAGTTGGAAAACAAAGCCGATTGGCGTCGAATGGTCCCAGTACTCGCGCTCACGCTCAACAAACTCCGCGTGCGTCAGAACCTGCACGTCGTCCGGAAGAAAATGCGCAAGTCTCGACTGCACCGCCCGTACGTCCGCGTGATCGCGCAGCCGGATCAGGCCGATATTGATGGCGCCCCATTTGCGGTCGGGAACAAAACGCAGAAAGTTGATGTCACTGGTGACCAGGTTTCCGTCGGCCGCAAATGACGTGCCGAGCGTGAATAGTCCATCGACATAGACCGGCTGGGTGTTGATTTCCGTTCGCACCTCCGGCTCCTTTCGCAAGAGCGCCGCGTACGGTCCAAACTCCTTGCGGGAACGGCGGTCGAAGAGCGCACGGTCCGGCAGTTTTAACTTGTCGATTTGTGCATCAACCTCCGGCAGATCAAGCACACCGCGTTCTGGCGGAAATCCAAGGACGAAGATGTCGCGCTGCTGTCGAGTCTCGGGATTTTTGATCGGCGTTACGCGTATGTACATTGGGACGACCGATGCTACATCCGGATCTCCCAGCGCCTGGTATAACCTGCGCTGCGTGAATGTCCCAGCCGTGGAAAGGTTCTGGAACGCGGGGCTCACCAACACCAGGTCGCCCACCATTGCACGCGGAAGGCCCTCTACGCTCGCAAACAGCGCCTGCTGAAGCCCAAGCTGTACCAGCACAAGCACGACGGCGAAGCTCACTCCGGCCACGGCGGCAATGAACCGCCCTCGCTCGCTGCTGATCTGTAGCCAGGCCAGCCGCAATACATTCATTTTCATGGATGTATCACCACGGAAACGGTTGCCCTTGCCAGCGGCCGCAGCACGTCATTGTTGTCGGGCCGTATGTGGACCTGCACGATACGCGCGTTCGCGAACTCCGTGGGGTCGCCGGGAAGGACCGAGTTCTTTGCCACTTCACTCTCGATCCGCTCGACCGTTCCTTGTACCGGGCTTCCGAGCGCAGGGGAAGTGATCGTTGCCTGTTGGCCGGCTCGTACCCGGGTAATATCTGTCTCGTAGACCTCGGCGATGACTCGCATCTGGTCCGTGCGGCCCAAGTCGAGAATGCCCTTGGTTCCTGTTTCTTCGCCCGGATACGCGTAAATCTTGTAGACGGTCCCAGAGAAGGGAGCGCGTACAACCGTGTTTGCCAACTCGGCGTCCGCACGCCGCTGGTCGGCTCTCGCCGCAATGACGTCGGCTTCTGCGGCGCGTACATCCGTGGCACGTACGTCGGAGACGCTGTTCAGCCGCTCTTTTGCGGATTCAACGGCCTTTACGCTCTCTTCCCATGTCGTGCGTTGCTCGTCCAACTGCGATTTTGCAATCACGCCCGCCGCGTAAAGTGCGCGGTTGCGGTCGTAATTATTTTTCGCCAGCACGAGTGCTGCTTGTGTACGCTGCAACTCAGCGGCTTGCGACGCAATGTCTCCGGCCTTCGCTCCAGCCTGCACCTGTGCGAGCTTGGCTTCGGCGGCGCGCACTTTGGAGACAGCCTGCTCGCGCGCTGTCTCCATCGGAAGGTGGCTGTCGAGAACCGCCAGTATCTGTCCTTGCCGTACCGAGTCGCCTTCGTGAACGCGCAGTTCCACGACAATCGCGGGACCGGCCGAGTAGTATGGCGCTGCAACGCGCAGCACTCCGTCCAGCGGCTCTATTCTGCCGAGGCATGCAACACCCTCTACGTTTTTTGCCGCCGCAGGTTCGTCAGCGCTGACACGGGCACGCGTCCGCCACACCGCAGTTCCGGCCAGAACTACAGCCGGCAACAAGAGGAACAACGTGGCACGCTTCCGCGCAGACCACAGCCTTATGTTCACGGGCGCTCCCGAAATGCTTTTTGGTGAAACCCCACTAGAGTGTTTCGAACTGTACGACGAAGCGCAGCGTTTCGCAACCAGAAGAAAGGCCCGAGCTTAAAGCCCAGGCCTTTACGGAACAAACGTGAGTCGTTATCGCCGAATTCCCGCAAAAGCCATCATCCTGCCCGTAATTCGCTCTTTTCGATACGAGAAGAACACATTGGTCTCGCACGCCGTACACCGCTCCAGCGAGACAATATTTTCTTCAGGCACACCCGCATCCCGCAATTGCAGGCGGTTTGCTTTCACCAGGTCAAGATGCCGCGACAGCGCGGGCTCTCCGTGTCCGGGCGCGCGCTGATTCATGAACAGCAGGGGATACTTCGTGTGCAGCGACCACGAATCGAAGAAGTCTTCGAACAACTCTTTCGAGTACGCAAACTGCGAATTGAACTCGCTCTCCACTTCCTCTCCAATCTCGTAGCAACATTTGCCGATACCCGGACCGATGGCTGCCAGCAGGTCCTTTGGATCAGATCCGAAATGCTTGCGCATTTCGCCCACACCCTTCTCAACAATTCTCTTCGTAGTTCCGCGCCAGCCTGCATGAAAAACTCCAACTGCCTTGCGCCTCCGGTCCACTACGATCACCGGCAGACAATCCGCCACCTTCACCGCCAGCAGCACTCCTGGCGTATTCGTAATCAGCCCGTCGCCAGCCTTCGGCGTTACTATGCCCCGGCGCACGCGATGGATGATGGCCGAATGTATCTGGTGCAGGTTCACCAGCGGCCACGGTTTGCTCTTCTTATCGATGGCTCCAATCGCGCGCTCCAGCAATTCACGATTGCGGTTGACCGTTTCCTGCGAGTCTTCTTGCGTGTAGCCGAGGTTCAGTTGGCCTCCGCCATATTCCTCGCTCACGCCGCCTTGCCGCGTGCTGAATCCGTGAACCAACCACGGGATGCCGCCGAGATTCTCCGCGCGCAGCACGTTTAGTTCGCCAGCTTTCGGCGAGCGGCGCCGGCGCGCACGGTCCCGCTTGGAGCGCTGCGTCTTGAGCGCGGATTCTTTCAGTCCGCTCGTCAGACCGCCCAGGCCATTGGCCGTGCGGAAACCCCGCTGAATTTCTTCAGCGGTGGCCCACTCTTGTGCCATCTTCGAGGACGTGCGGGAATTTTTCTTTGTCTTGCGGCGAATGGTCACGGTCTTCGATTGTAGCCGAGCGCGGCGGTTCAAACTCCCGGCACGGGAAGTTTGGCTTCATGAACCTGTTTTTATGCAATCCCTGTAGCGATATGACAGACTTTGGGCCCAAAATATCACGCATTGTTCTCCGGCCCGGGATTTGCCCGGCTCTCCGCCGGTGGCATATAGTTTTAATGTCATGTACGAAGAATTTCGCACAAAAGATCGTTGGACTGGCCAAGACGTACACTGTTCTTATCAGGCCGTCGTTGTAGCCATTGCAACCCGTCATGCCGACGCGGTTGATATCAAGTTCACGGTTAACGGACGCGGGGTGTGGATTGCCGTGCCGCACCCGGCTTGGGCCGAGTATCAGAAACAGACGGGGAAGATCATCAACGATCCTCTCGCGGTCCAGATTGCCGGCCACTATCTGAAAACGATTATTGAGAACGGCGAGGAGAGCGGACGCGAGATGTATACGCTCACGGTTCCGGAGACACTCGCGCACTTGGACGCGGTGTTACAGGAAGCCGCAACGCTGAAATCATAACTTCGATAATCCCCGTCTCCGGTCCAGTGCCGGAGGCATTGTTCCCTGCCCGGAAATTCCGTGGCTGTTTAGATGGATGTATTCCGCCGAGGCGCTGCGGACTGTCATAGCGACGCTTCCAACCGTGTCCCCCCGGTGCGGTTTGCGCCCACAGAGTTCGGTGGGCCCTCAAGGGCTGCTGGAAGTCTGTCGGCCGTTTGAAACTGATTTGTCACATTCCAGTGGCTGCTGGAAGGAGAGCCCTTTTATGTCCACCGCTACCCATGCCCCCCGTTTGGCGGATCTGATCCGAGGGGAGAAGGTTCACCACAACTTGTCCCCCGCCGAACTCGTTGAATTCGCGATTCGTCGCGGCGAAGGCACGTTGGCCCACAAGGGCGCACTGGTTTGCAAGACTGGTTCGCGCACGGGCCGCTCCCCGAAGGACCGCTTCATTGTGAAGGACGACGCCGCTGCACACGTCGACTGGAACGACATCAACCTTCCCACCACCGAAGAACGGTTCGACAAGATTTACGACAAAGCTGTCCGATACTTGAATGGTAAGGAATTCTTCGTCCAGGATCTGTATGCCGGCGCCGACCCGGACTATCGCCTCAACGTTCGTTTTGTGAACGAAATGGCCTGGCACAACGTATTCGTCTACCAACAGTTTCTCCGTCCAAAGAAAGAGGAACTGGCTGGCTTCGAACCCGAGTTCACCGTCATCGCTGTTCCTGGGCTCAAACTCGATCCCAAGACCGACGGGACGCGCTCGGAAGTCTTCATCGGAGTTTCGTTCTCCCGCCGAACCATCCTCGTGGTTGGCAGCGGTTATGCGGGCGAGATGAAAAAGTCGATCTTCTCGACGCTTAACTATCTGCTCCCCGCACGCAACGTCTTTCCGATGCACTGCTCCGCCAACGTCGGCAAACACGGCGACACCGCGCTCTTCTTCGGGCTGTCCGGCACCGGCAAAACGACGCTCTCTGCCGATCCGAACCGCGCGCTCATTGGCGACGACGAGCACGGCTGGAGCGACAAGGGCATTTTTAATTTCGAAGGCGGCTGCTATGCAAAGTGCATCAAGCTCTCGCCCGAGAAGGAGCCGCAGATTTACAACTCGTTGCACTTTGGCTCGGTGCTGGAAAACGTCGTCATCGATCCCGCGACGCGCCTGCCCGATTACGATGACGACAGCATCACCGAGAACACCCGCGCGAACTATCCCGTCGAGTACATTGGCGGTGCGGTAATTCCCGGAGTCGGTGGCCATCCGAAGACCGTCGTCTTCCTGACGGCCGATGCGTTCGGCGTGCTGCCTCCGATCTCGAAGCTCACGCCCGAACAGGCGATGTATCACTTCGTCAGTGGTTACACGGCCAAGGTTGCGGGCACGGAAGCCGGCGTCACCGAACCGCAGGCAACGTTCTCGACCTGCTTCGGCGCGCCGTTTATGCTGCGCGCTCCCAAGGTTTACGCCGAACTGCTGCGCCAGCGCATGACGGAGCACAGTGCTGAAGTCTGGCTCGTCAACACAGGTTGGCAGGGTGGAAAGTACGGCGTCGGCAAGCGCATGGATATTCCTTACACGCGCGCGATGGTGACAGCCGCGGTTGACGGCAGTCTGCGCAACGCGGAGTTCGTTGAAGACCCGGCATTTGGACTACGCGTTCCAAAGCACGTTCCGGGAGTTCCGGACGAAGTGCTGATGCCGCGCAACTCCTGGAAGGACAAAGCCGAATACGACAAAACAGCCGCACACTTGACGGAGCTGTTCGAGAACAACATCAAGAAGTTCGACGTTCCGCCGGAAGTTCGTGACGCGGGTCCGAAACCGCACAAGAAGTAGTTTCGGACGTTTTAATGAACTGGACTCAAGAGCGCCGCTGCTTCGGTAGCGGCGTTTCTGTCTTTGCGAAATTGCATATACTGAAGCTGAGCATTTCGCGATTCACGGCTCGAGACCAACCATGTACTGCCGCAAGATCCGCGTGGAATACGAAAACAATGGCCAGCGCGTGGCGGCGCCGCTGCACTGGATCGATAACTTTGCCATGCGCAACTTCACGAATGATCCCGTCTTTGACGACACGCTTCCGGCCGGCGATGGGCTGATCGAAATCGGAACGCGCGTCCCGCTCGACCTGCTGAAGGAGCGGATGGAAGACTGGTTCCATCGCAAGAACTACCTGGTGAAGGACAAGGGGTTGATCGTGACCGAAGTTTCGAGTTTGTAAGTATCCCCGCCGGAGACTTTTGTTTGTGAGCTGCTCAAAGCGGCTGGGCGGGATCGCTAACGCGGCCCCGATGGTTTTGCTCCACCTTGCCGGTTTCAGGTCAACGCCACGGGCCCATCTGATCTAAGCGCGTGCCCTACTCTCAAGGTCACGAATGAATCAATACATCAGGCCGGATGTTGCGCGGGGTCGCCGATGGGGAGGCGAATCACAAAGCGGGCGCCGCCTTCGGGGAGGTTCTCGGCGACGATTTCGCCCTTGTGATCGCGAATAATGCCATAACAGACGCTGAGGCCGAGTCCCATGCCCTTTCCGATTCCCTTGGTGGTGTAGAAGGGATCGAAGACGCGCTCGGGCTCGAGCATTCCAGACCCCTCGTCGACAACCTCTATCAGAACATGGCCGCCATGGTGCGAAGTGCGCAGCCATGCGATGCCGCCTCCCTTGGCGACGAGCGCATCGGCGGCGTTGCCGAGAAGATGGAAACAGACGTCGGTGAGCAACGAGGCATCGCCCCAAACACTGGGTAACGCGGGATCAAGCTGGCGACGAATGATCACGTTTTTCCCGTAGTACTCCATCTCGCGTAGTTGCGCCGTCTGCTCGGCAATCGCGTTGAGATCGACCATGGCATGGACAGAAGCGGAGCGGCTGGCAAAACGCAGAAGGTTGCTGACGATATTTTTGGTGCGGTGAACCTGCTGGCCGATTTTGGCGGCGTTGGAGCGCACCTCGGCCGTGGCGCTGGGATCCATGTGAATGAGATCGGCATAACCGAGGATGGCGGCGAGGGGATTGTTGATCTCGTGCGCGGCTCCGCCGACAAGCTGGCCGAGCGCCACCATCTTGGCGGAACGAATGAGCTGCCCTTGGAGGCGCTGGAGCCGCAGGTAGTTGTGATGCGTCTCGCGGTAGAGGCGCATGCGCTCGCGGTCGAGCAAATAGAGCTTCCAAAAGACCACAATGCCGAGGATGAAGATGGCCAGTAGGCTCGTCTCCAGGCGGAAAACGACGACGCGGTGAGGCTCGGTCTCACCATAAATGGACCAGAGCGCAAGCAGCGGCAGCGAGAGCATGGCCAGCATCGCCAGCCGGGCCAGCGCGCCACTGGCAGGCTCCTGGGAAATTTCATCGGCCGCGAGTTCGGGCAATCTTTCCGGCAAGGCGCCGCCAACCACCCAGAGAAACATCAGCATGGAGCCGTTGAGCGGGAGATCGAAGAGGCTACCTGTGTAGTAGCGGCTCGCAATGACGGCTTCTGCAACGATGTAGGACGCCACAAGGTAGATGGCGCCGCCGGAGAAGAGCCCCGCGTAAATTCTGCGCCACTCGCCGGTAGTCCGGCGGACGAGTACGGCCAGGATACTAAGCCAGGTGGCGTTCTCCAGTGTGTAGAGCAACATGAAGTTGGCCGAATACTGGTTCATGTCGTGCTGGGCGTACTGCCAGGGCAGGACGGCATAGAAGTACAGGGAGATCCACCACAGCAGGAGCAGGGTGAAGTCGAGGCTGGCCAGGTGTTTGCGGACCACCGGCGAGCGGTCGGGGCGCAAGGCAAGCGCGGCAATAAACGGCACGACGTGGAAGAAGCGGAAGACGTCGCCAATGAAGGGATTGTGAATCGCGCGGCGGAGAATGACTTCGTAATAAAGCCAGCTCGCCTGCAAAAAGGTCCAGGCTGCAAATCCGCAGGCCATGCAACTCCAGAAGAGACGCGCGGAAGGCTGCCGGGCGCGGGCGTTGCGGATGGCCAGGACGGTAAGCACGGCACAGATGGCCGTTTGCAGAATGTCTCCGAAGGCGGTAAGTGCGTAACCCGGCTTCAGTGTCAGGCAGACGGCGATTTGCACGGCGAAAACACCCGCCGCAATTTCGCCCCACAACTTGAAGCTCTGCCTCTCCATCCCGTTCCGTGATTCAAACACAGAATCCGGCAGGAACAAAGCCCATCGCGCAGGAAACAGAGAGTTGCACGTCAATTTCGGTATTCGTCTCTCCCACTGTGAGCAAAGTCACAGCATTGCAGGTTACGCGGAGTGCTAGACTTCCCTTGTTATGGCATTTCCAACCACTCGCTTACGCCGTCTGCGCCGCACCGAGGCCATGCGCTCGTTCGTGCGCGAGACGCGTCTCTCGCCGGAGGGATTCGTCTATCCGCTGTTTGTCTGTCCCGGAGAGGGCATCCGCAAGGAAGTCCGCTCCATGCCCGGCGTCTGCAACCTAAGTGTGGATGAGGCCGTAAAGGAAGCGGCGGAGATCAAGTCGCTCGGCATCCCATCCGTCATTCTCTTTGGACTGCCGGAGACGAAGGATGAAATCGCCACCGGCGCGTGGGCCGACGACGGAATCGTGCAGAAAGCCGCTCGGGCGATCAAGCGTGAAGTCCCCGGCCTGCTGCTGATGGGCGACGTCTGCCTGTGCGAATACATGTCGCACGGACACTGCGGCATCATCAAGAAGACGGGCGCTCCGGCCGGTAGCGAAACTGAGTACGAGATCATGAACGATCCGTCACTGGAGATACTGGCGAAGACCGCCGTCTCGCAGGCGCGGGCGGGCATGGATATTATCGCGCCCTCGGACATGATGGACGGTCGGGTGGCGGCGATCCGCAAGGGACTCGATGCCAATGGCTTCCAGAATATTCCCGTGCTGAGCTATGCCGCGAAATTTGCCAGCGGCTTCTACGGACCGTTTCGCGAGGCTGCGGATTCGGCTCCGGCCTTCGGCGACCGGCGCTCCTACCAGATGGATTCGGCCAACCTGCGCGAGGCGATGCGCGAGATTCAGGCGGACCTCGACGAGGGCGCGGACATGATTATGGTGAAGCCGGCGCTCGCGTATCTCGACGTGATCGCCGAGGCCCGCCGCCGCTTCGACGTGCCGCTGGCCGCCTACCAGGTAAGCGGCGAATACGCCATGATTAAGGCCGCCGCGCAGAATAACTGGATCGATCATGATCGCGTCATGATGGAGACTCTGCTGGCCATCCAGCGAGCCGGAGCCTCAATCGTGCTCACCTACTTTGCCAAAGAGGCTGCGAGGCTGCTGGCATAGCCGCAAAATTTCGCAAGGACAAGGCCGCCTGCGGGTGGCCCTGTTTTTTGCGCGCAAAATGAACGCCGCGGCGACAGAATTCATAGTACGATCTCGCGCATGACACGCCTGTCAGGAATGCTCGCGATAATGCTGGCCACGGCGGCATGCGCAGGGTTTGCTCAATCCGCACCAAAGGTGAAGTCGCGTTATTTGCCGCGCGCGGATCGCTGGCTGCTGGCGCATGCGCAGCGGGCAATCGTGGTAATCACGCCCGGTTGGGACGCTCCCATCGGCACACTGACGCGCTACTCGCGGCAAGGCAAGGAGTGGCAACCTGTCGGCGATCCAATAGATGTTGTGGTGGGAACAGCCGGCCTCGGATGGGACCCGGCCATCGCAAAAAAACGCCTGAAGATTTTTTCCGGACCCATCAAGCACGAAGGCGACAAGCGAGCACCGGCGGGAGTTTTTGCGCTGACACATACCTTTGGATACGCGCCGTCACTGGCTGGGGCGTCAAATTACATTCCCCTGACGCCGTCGGTGGAGTGCGTGGATGATCCGGCGTCGCGCTACTACACGCGCATCGTGGATCGCTCGAAAACCAAACACGTGGATTGGAAGAGCTTCGAACAAATGCGGCGCGCGGACGATCTCTACCGCTGGGGCGTGCTGGTTGCGTACAACACGAAGAAGCCAGTGGCGGGAAATGGCTCGTGCATCTTTCTGCACATCTGGCAGGGGCCGGACATCGGGACAGTGGGCTGCACGGCCATGGCTCCGGGAAATCTAAAGGCCCTCGTGGACTGGGTAAGCGGACCTGAACGCGCCGTGCTCATTCAACTTCCGCAGCAAGAGTACGAGCGGGTGAAACAGCCGTGGCATCTGCCGTAACCATTAAGACATAAGACAGTGGTTGTCCGGCGGGCAGAGAGCCGATAGAATTCCCGCCATGCGTCATAACCCAGCGAAACACATTGCCCTGGCGTTGCTGCTCATCAGCGCCTCCTGCCTGCTCGCCGAGAGCCGTCCTTCCGCCGACAAGGTGATGAAAGACGCGGAGGCACGCGCAACGACGGAACACAAAAACATCTTCCTGATCTTTCACGCCTCGTGGTGCGGCCCGTGCAAGGAACTCGATCGCTTCCTGGAATCTCCGGAGATCAAGCCGGTGATCGACAAGAGCTTTGTGGTGGTGCATCTGAGCGTGGAAGAAACGAAACATCCCAAGTGGAACAACCCGGGCGGCGAAGCGCTGATGAAAAAGCTCGGCACGAAGGGCGGCGTGCCTTATCTGGTATTTCTCGACGCGCACGGCAAGCCGATTGCGGACTCCAACCGTCCGGGCGGAGACAACATCGGCTATCCGGTTGCGCCGGACGAGATTGCCTGGTTCATGCAGATGCTGCAAAAGGGCGCACCCAACATGACCACGCCGGAGCGGAAACTCATTGACGATTCCCTGCAACTGATGGCGCAGCAAATCACATCGAAACAGGGACACTGAAATCCCTGGGCTGCCGTAACTGTCACGGTTCGGGAGACGCCGCGAAATGCTACGGCTTTCGCGGCACTCCCACGGACAACCGACTCTTCCGCGACGATCACACCAAGCTATTCAATTGTTTCCGCCGCTGATTCCGAAGCCACGCGCATGTTTCGCGCATCTTCTTATTGTGTAACGTTTATATTTTTTCGGGAGTCACAATGGACTACATCAATCTTGGCAAGACTGGACTCAAAGTTTCTCGCATCTGCCTCGGCTGCATGACTTACGGAGCGCCTGCTACGGTGGGGCCGAGAGGAGTCACTCACCCCTGGGCGTTGAATGAGGAAGAGAGCCAGCCATTCTTCCGGCAGGCACTCGATCTTGGCATCAACTTCTTCGATACCGCGAATGTCTATTCCATCGGCGCCAGTGAAGAAGTAGTAGGCCGGTTCTTGAAGGCCAACACGCGCCGCGAGGCAATCGTCCTCGCAACCAAGGTTTTCAACCCGATGCGCGACGAACCCAACGGACGCGGTCTCTCGCGCAAAGCCATTTTTTACGAGATCGACCAGAGTCTTCGCCGTCTGCAAACCGACTATGTCGATCTCTACCAGATTCATCGCTTGGATTACGACACGCCAATTGAAGAAACGCTGGAGGCGCTGCACGACGTGGTAAAGGCGGGCAAGGTGCGCTACATCGGCGCGTCGTCCATGTACGCGTGGCAATTCGCCAAGGCGCTCTACCTCGCCGATCGCCACGGCTGGACGCGTTTCGTCTCCATGCAGAACCACTACAACCTGCTCAACCGCGAGGAAGAACGCGAGATGATGCCGCTCTGCCAGTCCGAGGGCATTGGAGTAATTCCATGGAGCCCGCTGGCGCGCGGACGACTGACTCGCGCATGGCAGGTCGAATCCACAAAGCGCTCGGAGACCGACCAGTACGCCCGGACTTTATACACGCGAACCGAAGCAGAGGATCGCAAGGTTGTGGATCGCGTGGGTGAAGTCGCGAAGCAGCACGGCGTTTCCCACGCGCAGGTTGCCCTGGCCTGGATGCTCAGCAAGCCATACATTACCGCGCCGATTGTGGGTGCAACCAAACCACATCACCTGAAGGACGCCGTGGAGGCACTCTCGCTGCGAGTGACGCCCGAGGAAATCGCTTCGCTTGAGCAGCCCTACACGCCGCATGACGTAGCCGGGTTCAATTGAGATGGAGCCGGTACGGCGCTCTAGTGCTTCGCCATGGTATGCACAAGATCGCCAAGTGTGTGGATATGCGCAACGGTTTCCGGCGAAGGGACCTTGCGCTTGCGTTTTTCAAATAACTGGTAGCAGAGGCCTTCCAGGTCGCTCTCATGAATGCCATACGTGGCTTCCAGCGGGTCGTCAGCCTTCAGCGGAAAACGTACCATGAGGATGTTCTTCAGATAGTCGTAAACCTCGGCGGCGGCGTTGCGCTCCGGACCTGCGGGAAATGAGTTCAGAAAAGTGTCTCGGGTCAACCCTTGCCGGGACTGATGTTTCTTCCTCCAGTTCCAATACCACAGCGAACCACCAATAATGATTGCCCACCCACTGAGCAAAAGACAGGACTCAATTAACTCCATGCTTTTATTCTATCGCCCGCTCTCGCATGGGGGAAACTCCCGTTCGTGCCACTCCGGGCATAAGACGCGAATTGCAGCCCGCGAGCAATAGTCTTTGTGTAATTCGTATGCTTTAATTCCTCTCACCGTTTGTGCCGTTGAAATTTGGAGGCTCGAGAGTGAGAACTGTTTCCCCCACTGCACGAAAAATCCTGTTGCCGCTGCTGCTGATCTTCGCCTTTTGCGCGGCGGCGTTTGCACAAGCCGATACCCGGCGGGACGATGCCAAGGAACTCGCCGCGTGGATCAAGGCCAATTACACCAAGTACGAGTACCGCATCCCGATGCGCGACGGCGTTCATCTATTTACATCTGTCTATATACCGAAGGATGCCTCGGCGACGAACACTTATCCCATCATGTTCGACCGCACGCCCTACTCGGTTGCGCCCTATGGCGTCGACAACTACCCGAAGCTGCTCGGGCCATCGGATATCTTTACGCGCTCCAGGTACATCTTCGTCTACCAGGATGTGCGCGGAAAATTCATGTCCGAGGGAACCTACGAGGACATGCGTCCCTACATCGCGGACAAGAAGTCGAACGCTGATGTGGACGAAAGCAGCGACACCTACGACTCCGTTGACTGGCTGGTGAAGAACATCCCACATAACAACGGCAAGGTCGGTATCTGGGGAATTTCGTATCCCGGCTTCTACACCGCGTTGGGGATGATCGACGCGCATCCGGCCATCAAGGCCGTCTCGCCGCAAGCGCCCATCGCCGACTGGTTTATCGGCGACGACTTCCATCACAACGGCGCACTCTGGCTTCCACACATGTTCGGCTTCATGGCCGTCTTCGGATTGCCGCGCCCCGAGTTGACGACCAAGTGGACAGGCGATTTCAAACCGGGTACGCCGGACGGCTACAACTTTTATAAGCAGTTTGAGCCGCTCTCCAACATCGACGCGAAATATTACAAGCACAACATCGCCTGGTGGGACCAGATGATCCAGCATCCGAACTACGACGCCTGGTGGAAGGCGCGCAGCACGCCGCAGTTTCTCAAGAACATCAAGCCTGCCGTGCTGACCGTTGGCGGCTGGTTTGATGCGGAAGACCTCTGGGGCGCGCTGCATACCTACGAGGCCGCCAATGCCCAGAGCCCCGGCGGCGACGTCAAACTCGTCATGGGTCCGTGGTGCCACGGTTGCTGGGCGCGCACGGATGGCGACCATCTCGGCAATGTCTGGTTCAATGCGAAGACCGCCGTTTTCTATCGCGAGCGCATCGAGTATCCGTTCTTCGAGTACTACCTGAAGGACGGGCGTGATCCGGAACTGCCCGAGGCTTACGTCTTTGAGACCGGAACGAACCAGTGGCGCAAGTACGACTCGTGGCCTCCGGCCGATGCCAAGCCTGCAGCGCTCTACTTTGGAGCGAACGGCACACTCAGCCTCGATCCGCCAAAGGAAACAAAGGAAGCGTTTGACGAGTACGTCAGCGATCCCAACAAGCCCGTGCCGTATATTGCGGAGACCAGCCTGGGCATGGCGCGCGAATACATGGACGCCGATCAGCGCAACGCCGGTCGCCGCACCGATGTGCTCATCTACCAGACCGAACCGCTTGACCACGACGTGACGCTGGCCGGGCCGATCAAGCCGGAACTGTTCGTCTCGACAACGGGCACGGACTCCGACTGGGTCGTTAAATTGATTGATGTCTATCCCGGCGACTTTCCCGACACGGACAAGAATCCGAGCGACGTGAAGATGGGCGACTACCAGCAACTCGTGCGTGGCGAGCCATTCCGTGGACGCTTCCGCAACGGGTTCGACAAACCCGCGCCCTTCACGCCCGGCAAGGTGACGCGCGTGGAGTACGTGATGCCCGACGTGAACCACACCTTCCGCAAGGGACACCGCATCATGGTGCAAGTGCAGAGTTCGTGGTTCCCGCTCGTCGACATCAATCCGCAAACCTTCGTGCCCAACATCTACGACGCGAAGCCCGCGGATTTCAAGAAAGCGACGCAGCACGTCTACTACGGCGGCGCGGACAATTCGCGCGTCAACGTGATGGTGCTGAGTCACTGAAGATTCGTATTTGTGCATAGGGAGGAGCGCTTGCCGCATGCAGGCGCTTTTTCTGCGAAGTGGCGATTGGGTCGCGTTCTCCTCGCGGTTTTCAATTCTCGGTACCGGGAGTCATCATGAAAGACGAACGAGTACATACGCAAATATATGGAGAGATACTGGAGATACTTCTCTATCTCAACGTTTCACTCACGCTTATTTTCTTCGTATTCTTTACTCCTTTTAGGAATACAGGTATTGCGAAAACGCTCAATAACATGGCTTTTTCAATCAATTATTCGCTCCATGGAAATAAGTATGGTGCAATCGGGGCCAACCTCACATTGTTGTTTGCAGCCATAGTAACCTCACTGTGTTTACTGTCACTGCGGATGATTTTCCCTGAGCGGGCGATTAAGGCTGTGTTGAAATGGAGTCCTGGGATCGCCGCTATTGTTACGACGCCGTTGTGTTTCTTGCTGTTTTCTCATTTCCGCTGGTTTGGGCGATTCCCGGTTGTTCGGTGGGATGGCTGGTATCTATTCGAGACGGCGGTCTGTGTTATTTGCGCACTACTGTACGTATTGCAGAAATGGCCGATGTCTAGCTTGATGAACTTTATGCTTCTTTTCGCCCACTTTGTCTATTGGGCGTGGCACTTCTGGACATTCGTGCTGGTCTCCGGGTATATTGCGATTCCGGTTACAGGTTTCTGTACGGTTTGTGTGTGGGGCGTATATCTCCACAGAGCGAACTCGACAACCGCTGCTGAATGACCCTTTCATAAACGCGAATCCCGGAAGAGTCGTAAGCATCCCGTGATGGCCGCCTGAACAATCACAACATACAATGTCAGAGGGAAACTTATAATCGGCTAGTGGCGTACCCTCTTATAAGGTGATGCTTTGATCTCTGTCGTCAATCTCGGCCGTTGTGAGTACGGCACGGCGCTGCGCCTGCAGGAACATCTTGTCGAGCTGCGCAAGGAGAACCGCGTCTCCGACGTACTGCTGCTCGTCGAGCACCCGCCGGTGATCACCCTTGGCCGCAACGCAAAAGAATCGAACATCGTCGCGCCACGCGAGTTTCTCGCCGCCCGCGGTATCGAGCTCTTCGAAATCAATCGCGGCGGCGACGTCACCTTCCACGGCCCGGGACAACTCGTTGCCTATCCCATCTTCGACCTGCGCGGCTTCACTCCTAAACTCGGCGCGGTCGATTACGTGCGCAAGCTGGAAGAAGTGTTGATGCGTATCTGCGCGCACTATCGCATCGAGACGCAGCGCATCAAGGGCATGACCGGCGTCTGGACCTACGCCGAAGCCCCGGTGCGATTGTTGAAGGAAGAGCCACACGACACGGCGACTTTTTCCGAACGGAAGATCGCCGCCATCGGCGTGCACATTTCGCGCGGCGTCACGTCGCACGGCTTCGCCCTCAACGTCACGACCGATCTCGACTCCTTCAAGCTGATCGTCCCCTGTGGACTCACCAAGCCGGTGACCAGCATCGAGTGGGAGACCGGGTTGCATCCCGCGCTCGACGAGGTCATCCCGATTGCCACGCGCAGCTTCGGCGAGGTCTTCCACTCGCAGGTCTTGTGGCTGGAGTCGCTGCACGACCTCATCCCCAACGCCCCGCTGCCGGAGGACACTCCCGCCAAGGCTCCCGAAGAACTCCGCCGCCTGCGCGAAGAAGACACGCACCTCGCCTGAGCTTCCAGTCCTCGCGTCTGCCTCCTTTGCGATGAATCGCGCGCGGCGTTGTGGTACAACGTTCGGGACGGCTGAGAGGAATATTTCATGTCGGCAAAAACTCCCAAGAAAACGCCCGCGCCCAAAGAGCTACCCGCCAAGCGCAATCCCGACACCGAAGCCGCGGCAAGTTCGCTGCATGCCTATAACGCACAGGAATATCGGTTGGAAGACCTGGAGGCGTTCATAGATTATGAGGATGAGAAAAAGTCGGGGGAATAACGCTGGTGCCGACAGCACCAACATGTTTCACTAGACCGACGACCGCACACACAGAGAACATTGGGAAAGATAAAGAAGTTGGTTCCCTGACGACAGGAACGCGTATAGCGGCCCAATACCATGAGGTAGCGCAAGTGCCATTAACGTACAACATCTATTGCGATGAAAGTTGTCACCTTGAGCATGATCGGCAACCAATTATGGTCCTAGGTGCTGTGTGGTGCCTAACAGAGCGAGCGCGGGCGATAGCGGTCAGAATTCGCGAAATCAAGCAGCAGCACCGAGTCGCCAAGGATTATGAGATTAAGTGGGAGAGAGTCTCTCCCGCAAAATTGCAGTTATACCTCGATCTTGTTGATTACTTTTTCGATGAAGAAGAATTACATTTCCGCGCGTATGTAGCTAGCAAGGAAGGATTGCGGCACGAGGATTTTGCGCAGGACCATGATGTTTGGTACTTCAAGATGTATTTTCACATGCTCGCACTTTTGCTCGACCCGGCGAGTCGCTACCGGATTTATCTGGACATTAAGGACACACGTAGCGCCGCAAAGGTTGCCAAATTGCACGATGTCCTATGCAACAACATCTACGATTTCGAACACAAGATCATCGAATGCGTACAAACAGTGGAATCAAGGCAAGTAGAGGAAATTCAGATGGCTGACCTTCTTATCGGTGCTGTGTCCTATGCCAACAGAAAGCTTGGCACGAGCCCGGCCAAGTTAGCAGTTGTGGACCGGATCAGGTCACGATCGCGGTACAGTCTTTTGACCAACACTCTAATGCGCGAGCAGAAGGTCAACATATTCCACTGGACTCCTCGGAGACTTTCAAATGAGTAGTATTCCATGGATGCCGAGCTTGGTATTACTAGCTGATGCTGGATATGACTGGAATACTTACTTGGACATTGTGTATCAATTCTTTCGGAAGGATTTTGTCGAGTCTTCTCCATTCTATACAGGCGTTCCGCTCAAATTGAAACGCTATCCACTTCGAGATGGGCGGGAAGCTACGTTCTGGCACCTCGTCACCGAAGGAGATACCGAATCACATCGAGTTCCAGACGAGATACGATGCGAACGGATTCGCTGGCCACGTCCTATCATCGAGCATGTTCCGTGTTCGGAAATAAGATGCTGGCATAATAGACGCGGCAGTGAAGAGCGAATCGTATTGGCCCTTGCTGATTATAGTTATGTCGTAATTCTCGCAATGCGCTCAGGTTACCTCCTGCCATGGACAGCGTATTCCGTGGAGCGAAACCATCACAGGAGAAAACTCCAAAGAGAATTTCAGCAATACCAAAAAATGACTGGGGCCGCCACCAAGTGACGACCCCGTTACTCCTTCCACAATGGTGGATGAGCTAAGACTATTTGACTTTGTTCGGCAAGCCTTGTCAATACATTTAGATACTTGTCTCACTTAATCGGTTGCAAAATTGGTATACCCAATATGGCACGAGACATATTTTTTAGGCTCAGCTAACCCATCTATGGAACCTCTGATTAAGTTCTCCTGTTTCCACAGGCCTTGCGGGTAGAGTATCGCGAGATGAAGACTCACTCCCAACAGAGGACACTGGCGATGATGACGGGCTTCGAGCGGTACGGGAAGAAGACGC
>Ga0307375_10000194_pt1 | contig 82649 bp, 75 predicted proteins | sample TR1MG_FD_202531 | JGI IMG/M metagenome (GOLD analysis project Ga0307375, IMG submission 202531) | Soil microbial communities from Risofladan, Vaasa, Finland - TR-1 | ecosystem: Environmental > Terrestrial > Soil > Coastal area > Acid sulfate soil | place: Finland: Risofladan, Vaasa | collected... | reverse complement strand
CCAAGCTTCAAGATGCGCTCGCCAGAATGCCTGCCCATGCCTCTTCGCCATCTGGAGTCCCTCCGAAAAAGCACCCAGAATGCACGGGATTAGCGGGAAACTACAGGTGGAGCGGCTGGCCGCTTACTCGGCATCAACACCCGTAGTCATATGTCCGTTTCATTTCTGTGTAACTCAGTGTGTTTTTTCTAGAAAACCAGAAAATCAGGTATGCTGATTCACCGCATATATTTGTGTGCCATACTCCAATGGCGGACGGGAGCGTGAATAATAGCGGCCATAATGGACAAACCGGTTTTTGCGAATGATTTTCATCGCGGCACAGTAGAATCGAAGTCGGTAAAAAACGGGGACACGCGCCTAGTTCAAATAATTGGTGCATGTCCCCGTTTTTCGATCGAGTTTTTTCGAGGATGAGGTCGGATGAGACAAATTAATATGGGTATAGTCGCTAAAGCAGCCACATTAGCGGCCACAATAGCCGTTGCGCTGGCAGCCTTCGGTTGTGCGGTAAATGGGCAAGCGGTGGGTACATCCGCCGCCCGAAGCCAGCCCCTGACGACCGGGGCATGTGTTAGCTGTAATTTGAGTGGCGCGGACCTGACGGAAGCGAAGCCGGAGGGTGGGAGCTTTTCCGATTGGGTGACCGCTTTTCGTGTCCGGTTGAGCCATTCGGGTGCCAAGGCTGTGACGATCGCGTCAATGCTTGATGGTCTTGAGCCCGATAAGCGCATTATCGAGCGTGACCAAAGTCAGCCGGAATTTGTCCGTCCGATCTGGTCCTATCTCGACATTGCGGTATCCGATTTGCGGATATCCAAAGGGCAGAAGGCCTATGCATCGCGCCGTGAAACCATCGATGCGATTGCCCGGCACTATGGTGTGCGCGCTGAAATCCTGCTTGCCATTTGGGGTCTGGAAAGCTCCTACGGCGTGATTACCGGCAATAACGATGTTATTCGGTCCCTGGCTACATTGGCTTGGGAAGGCCGCCGTCGTGATTGGGCAGAGAGCCAGCTTATCGCTGCAGCGCAAATGATTGACCGCGGATTTGCTACACGTGATCAGCTCACCGGTTCCTGGGCTGGCGCAATGGGACAGACACAATTCATACCGACGACTTATCTGGAATGGTCCGCTGACTGGGATGGCGATGGGCGCCGCAATATCTGGACTAATGAGTTTGATGCCCTGGCATCTGCTGCCAATTTGCTCCAGCAGGCAGGTTGGCAGGTCGGAGCTCCGGTGGTTATGGAAGTGGTGGTTCCCGACACATTTGAACTGGATCAGTGGGACCCCGAGCGCAGCCGTCTGGTCAGCGAATGGGCGAAGCGTGGGCTTCTCCTTGTCGGGGATGTGCCTTGGGCCGCCGATAACCTGATGCATTCTGCAAAGTTGGAGCTACCTGCGGGTCGATCTGGGCCGGGCTTTTTGACATTCCCGAATTTCGAGGTGATCAAGCGCTATAATAATTCCACCTCATATGCGCTCGGTGTTGCGTATCTCGCTGAACGCATTGCCGGTGGCGACGCCATTGTCGGGCCTTGGCCGAAAGACGATGTGCCGTTGACCAGCTCGCAAACCCGAGAATTGCAGGCCGCGCTTGATGCGCTAGGGTTTAATTCGGGCCAGCCAGACGGCTTAGCTGGACCCAATACCCGTCGCGCCTTGCGTGATTTCCAGCGTGCAAATGCTCTGGATGCCGATGGTTATGTCAGCTCATCGGCGTTTGACAAGGTGATGGCGGCTGGAGTGCGTAAGTAATGGTGGGCGTAAAAACACAGTCAGCTACCGTTTAGAATCTGAGGGGCGACTTAGTGCGGCTGTGATTGGGTGAGACTGATTGTGGTTGGTGGCAATAGTTGCAAGCAACTGATTAACATAAATAATATATTAATATTGGCCGACTACGAATCAAGGGGTCGGCGATTCGAATTCGTCCGGGCGCACCAGTAAATTTAAGGGTCTACAGCTATGTAGGCCCTTTTCATTTTGTGGGTTTCTGGCGCGTCCAACCCATACACCGGAGTTGCAATAAAGCAGCGTTTGTCGGTTGGCCGCGCCGATCATTACGCCAATCACGGCGAGCACGTGAATGAATCTGACAAAAACCGGGCTATGCGCGCTAGCGTACAGAGTTGATGGCGGAGTTCGCGTAGTCTGATTGCGTGCGGTGATGCGCCGAAATCAGGTAATCCCTGATGTGTTGCGTTCAAGTCGGATGCTAATCCGCTCCCGCAGTGGCGATGGCCTGATCTGCCGACGCTGATTTTTTTGCCAGATGCTGATCAAGTCTGGGGGATTGCTCACAATGACGTGGGTGGTTCTCGTAAGCCAACCAGGAGGAATCATCATGAAATATTCAAACCTAACTGCCGCAACACTGGTGGTGCTCGCGTTGAGCGCTTGTACGGGTCCAGCCGGTCCGCAAGGCCCAACTGGTAACACTGGTAATACAGGATACACCGGAGCCACCGGTGACCAGGGAGCGACCGGAACCACGGGGGCAACCGGAGACACAGGCGCAACCGGATACACCGGCCCCGCTGGTGGTCAGGGCGCAACCGGAGACACGGGCGCCACGGGATACACGGGTGCAACCGGTAGCACCGGTGCAAAGGGAAGCACCGGCGCGACAGGAAGCACTACCGGTGGCACCACAGTGATCGTCCCGGCTCGCTAAGGACGCCTGAGGCAAGCCACGGAATAGTCACACCGGCCTGTGAAGGCCGGTGTATTTCAGTTTGGAAGGGGTGGCACACGCTGGGAGATTACGCTAACAAGCCGCCGCTTGGATAGTCGGCATTCCTAGTCAATAAATCAATTTGTTGCGCACTCTGTCGCTCTTCTTGAAGGCTGAGTGTACGTAGCCGGGCATTACATCCGTGCAGGTTCGAAGCTCGCGTCCAGATTCAGGTCGTCGCAGTAATCGAGGAAATTTCCACGCAGGGTGGGAATGTGAACGTCGGCATGAATGCCCACCGTCATGGTGACGGAAAACATCGAGGTGCCGGTGTGGGGCGCCGGGTACGTGTCGGTCTGGAGTTCCTCGATATTGATGCCGTTCCTGGAGAAGAAAGCGGCCAGGTTGCGGACGATGCCGGGATGATCCATGGCTACCACTTCCACCCTGTAAGGAACCACTGGTTGCGTCCGTTCCCGTTGCTGGGTTCGCTTGTGGATGATAGAGAGCCCCAGTTGATCGCCCAGCGACTCCATTTGCCCTTCGAGCTTGGAAAGCGCGTTCCATGGGCCGGAAAGCAGCATGATCAGGGCGAACTGTCCGCCCAATACGGCCATGCGACTTTCCTCGATATTGCATCCGCTCTCGGCAATCTTGCTTGAAAGCCGATCGACGAGGCCGACTTTGTCTTCGCCTGAGGCGGTGATCACCAGATAATTATTTTGAGTGTCTAGGGTCATGGGTTGCTGAATTGCAAAGGTTGAATGGGCTCCAGTGTAATGCCCAAAACGATAATGTGCTAGTGAGAACGGAGACCATAAAGAACCCCGGCATGCCGGGGTTCTTTATGGTCTCCGCAAGCTTACCTGGCTCGGATGTTTGAGGTTTGTTTGCTGTTGTGGCCAGCAATCACGCCAGCCTTGGTCAGAATAATACTTCTTTCGAAAGGCCGTTGCGCAAGAGGATGTGGCGCAGGGATTGCAGCGCTTCAAGCTGAATCTGGCGCACTCGCTCTCGGGTGATTTCTAGGGTTTCGGCAACCTTTCCCAGGGTGTGGATTTGGTGGCCGTTCAGACCGAAGCGCCGCTCTACCACGCAGCGCTGTTTGCTTCCCAGTTCCCCCAGCCATTGCTGAACGAGCGCCTCAAGCTGGGACTGCTGCAATTGCACCTCGGGCGGTGGGGTGTTCTCGTCGGGAATTGCGTCACCCAGGGAGAGGCTTGGGTCGATATCCAGCGGCGTATCCAGGGATGCCATGCGTTCATTCAGGTTCAGCACGTAGCGCACATTGTCCACCTGCTTTTCCAGCAAGTGCGCCACCTCTTCTACGCTGGGTTCATCGCCGTTACGGGACTCAATGAGACGGAATGCCTGCAGGCAGGTGTTCATCTCCCGAATCACATGCACCGGAATGCGGATGGTGCGCGACTGGTTCATGATGGCGCGTTCGATATTCTGCCGAATCCACCAAGTGGCGTAGGTGGAAAAGCGGAACCCCCGCTCCGGCTCAAACTTTTCCAGGGCGTGTATGAGCCCCAGGTTGCCTTCCTCGATCAGGTCCAGCAGTGCCATGCCACGGTTGATGTAGTGTTTTGCGATGCTGACTACCAGTCGAAGGTTGCATTCGATCATGCGCTGGCGAGCATTGAAATCGCCCTCTCTGACGCGGGTTGCAAGCTCCCGTTCTTCCTTCGCTGTTAAAAGGGAGTTGCGCCCGATCTCATTGAGATAGATCATTGTGGCATCGCCTTGGAATTCGGCGCTGTATGTTTCCGTTCCAGACGGGAGTTCCGCTAGATCTTCTGGCGGCTGAGTGGATTCTTCTTCCAGGATTTCCAGAATGGCATCGTCTTCCCGATCTGCTTTATTGAGAGTCATCTCGAACATGTTATTTTCCTTGTGTCCGTTTTTCGGAAATGCGCAGTGATTTTCTTCAGCATGCAAGAGCCAGTCTACAGAGGCGGACGAAGTCCTAGAATAAGGAGAAGGTATATTCTGTAATAAGCAGAAATATGCATTCTATAGTAAAGAGAACGCTTATTTTCGGGCCAAATTTTTGATACTGCAGGGCAGGCCTTGGCAATGACAAGACAATATATTTCGCGGTTCAAAACAGATTGGCTGGGGTACTGGGGGATGGTTATCGATTCCACTTACTGCACTGTGGCAGTTTGATGTGATCAATTATCGAATTTCTTACCGCATATCGCACCAGGCCGATGTCGTGAGAAAGCGCCATGAAGCTGGGTATTGACCTCGGGGGCACCAAAATCGAGATCATCGCTCTGGATAATGAGGGCGGTGAACTCCTGCGTCGGCGCGTACCTGCCCCTCAGGGCGATTACTCTGGCACGTTGCGGGCAATTGCCGATCTGGTGCATCAGGTGGAGGCTGCACTCGGGCAGGCCGGAACGGTCGGCATCGGCACGCCGGGTACCATTTCCAGGGTCACCGGCCTGCTCAAAAATTCCAATTCCGTGCACCTCAACGGCCAACCGATTGTTCAGGACCTGGAGTCCTTGCTACAGCGCAAGCTGCGGATCAGCAATGATGCCAATTGTTTCGCCCTCTCTGAAGCCACGGATGGCGCCGCCGCCGGTGCCGCGGTGGTATTCGGGGTGATCATCGGGACGGGCACCGGTGCCGGCATCGTCGTTAACGGCCATGTCTTGACCGGCGCCAACGGCATCGCCGGCGAGTGGGGGCACAATCCTCTGCCCTGGCCAGAAGGCGTGGAACTTCCAGGGCCAGCCTGCTACTGCGGGCGACACGGCTGCATCGAGACCTTTCTTTCCGGGCCGGGGATGTCGGGAGATCATCAGCGCGTTAGCGGCGAGAAACTCGACGCCGCAACCATCGTGGCGCGGGCGGCGGCCGGTGATGCCGCGTGCGATCTGACCTTGCAACGCTATGAAAATCGCCTGGCGCGCTCGCTGGCTCACGTGATCAATATTCTTGACCCCGATGTCATCGTGCTGGGTGGCGGCATGTCGAATATCGAACGCCTGTATGAAAATGTGCCCCGGATTTGGGGGCGCTATGTGTTTTCCGATCGGGTGGATACCCGACTGGTGCGCAACCGGTTCGGCGATTCCAGCGGTGTACGCGGTGCCGCAGGGTTGTGGGTGTAATGTAGACAGACTTGACGAACGAACGATCGTTCCTTACACTTCAACCCATGTCGAACGATCGTTCTTACCTGGACCAGCTCCAGGATTACTATGCCCAGCACCGGGTCTTGCCTTCCTATGCCACCATCGCCGGGCTGCTCGGCCTCAAGTCGAAATCCTCGGTGGCGGCGCTGGTCGCACGCCTGAAGTTGCAGGACTTTCTCGAAGTCACGCCGGACAAGCGGCTCAAGCCGGGCGGAAGGTTTTTCGAGCGCCTGCTCGCGGACAGCGTGCGGGCGGGTTTCCCCAGTCCGGCCAACGACGTTCAGCACGATATGCTGACCATCGACGAATACCTGGTCGAGCGCCCATCGCAAACCGTGCTGGTGACGGTCAAGGGCGATTCCATGATCGACGCCGGCATCCATCCCGGCGACATCGTGGCGGTGGAGAAGAAGCCCGCCGCCAATGTCGGCGATATCGTCGTCGCCATCGTCGACAACGAATTCACCCTCAAATATCTGGAACGGGAAAAGGGCCAGTTCGTTTTGCGCCCGGCCAACCCTGCTTACCCGATCATCCGCCCGACCGGATCGCTGGAGATTTTCGGCGTGGTGGTCGGCCTGGTCAGGAAATACAAATGAAGGTGAGGAGTGAAGGGTAATGGGTGAGGGGAAAACAAAATCCCCGCCGTCGCAGCCTTTACGCCCCACCCCTATCGCCTCACCCCTCATCTGCAAATGCCATGCTTGTTTCCGACTGGCCGCACGCCATCGCCCACGTCGACGCCGACTGTTTCTTCGCTTCCTGCGAGCTGGCGCGCCGTCCCGACCTGAGAAACCGCCCGGTGTGCGTCCTCTCCAGCCAGGACGCCTGCGTGGTGGCCAAGACCTACGACGCCAAGGCTGCCGGGATCAGCACCGGCATGCCGGTGTGGGAGGCGAAGAAGCTGCTCCCCCAGGCCGAGTACCTCCCTGCAGATTTCGGCTATTACGGCCAGATGTCGGACAAGCTGTTCGCCATCCTTGCCCGCTTTTCGCCGGAAATCGAAGTCTATTCCATCGACGAGGGCTTCATCGATCTGCACGGCCTGCGCAGCCTGTGGCGCAAGAGCTATGGCGAGATTGCAAATGCCATGCGGGAGGCGGTCAGGCGCGAAACCGGCATCACCGTTTCGGTCGGCGTTTCCGTCACTAAAACCCTGGCCAAGATCGCTTCCGAATTCAACAAGCCGGACGGCACAACCATCGTGCCGGGGCGGCGCATCGCCGAATTCCTTGGCCGCGTCAAAGCCAGGGCGATTCCCGGCATCGGCGCCAACCGCGAGGCCCTGCTCGACAAGTTCGGGATCGCCACTGCCCTGCAATTCATCGAGGCCGACGAAGCGTTGATCCGCAAGCTGATGGGCCGGTCGGGAACCGACCTGCGGCGCGAACTGCGCGGCGAGCCGGTGTTTGCGCTGGAGCTTGAACCCCGCCTGCCGAAAAGCATCGCCCGCACCGCCTCCCTGGGAGAGATCATCGCCAGCCGGGAAACGCTGGCCGCCCACCTGACCCATCACACCACTCGCGTGGCGACGGAACTGGTGATGAAGCGCTACCTGGCGGCAAAACTGGCGGTGTTCCTGCGCTTGAAGTCGTTCGACAGCGCCAGCGTGGAAACCCGTCTCGACTACCCGACCGCCAGCTATTTCGTCCTGTCCAGGGCGGTGCAGGCGGCGCTGGATCGGCTTTACCAGCCCGGCCAGCTGTACCGCGGCTGCGGCGTGGTCGCGTCGGAGATCCGGTTTTCCGCCAGCGTGACCCACGATCTGTTCGGCGTCATGGAACAGGATGGACGGCAGGGCGCGCTGCTGGAAACGATGGACGCGATCAACGGCAAGTACGGCAGCGGCACCGTGCGGATGCTTGCCAGCCTCCCGCTAAAAAGGCATGGAAAACCCCGGCGCTTCAACTATCCTTTATTTGAAGCGGATTGATTGGGCGGGTGAAATGGACAACGCATACTGGGAACACTTCCCGCACCAGGCCGACATCGGCGTGCGTGGCGTCGGGCCGACGCTGGCGGCAGCCTTCGAGCAGGCGGCGCTGGCGATGACTGCCGTGACGACCGACCCGGCGCTGGTGGCGCCGATCGAATCCGTGGAAATCGCTTGCGAGGCGCCGGATGACGAACTGCTGCTGGTGGATTGGCTGAACGGCCTGATCCTGGAAATGGCGACCCGCCGCATGCTGTTCAGCCGTTTCGCGGTGAACCTGGACGGACACCGCTTGCGCGCCACCGCCTGGGGCGAGCGGGTGGACGTGGACAAGCATCAGCCGGCAGTGGAAATCAAGGGCGCCACCTACACCGAACTCAAGGTGGGCAAAACCGAAACCGGGCTGTGGTTTGCCCAGTGTGTAGTGGACGTGTGATATGGATCTTTCCCAATTCAAGCAGGTATCTGATTACGAGTGGCGCATCGCCCCGTTCGGCAGGATGCGCGTGCCGGCGGTGATCTACGCCGACAAGGTGTTGCTGCTCGAAATGGACCAGAAGGTTTACGAGCAGATCACCAATGTCGCCATGCTTCCTGGCATCGTCAAGGCGGCCTATGCCATGCCCGACGCGCACTGGGGCTACGGCTTCCCGATCGGCGGGGTGGCTGCCTTCGACCCCGACGAGGGCGGCGTGATCTCCGCCGGCGGGGTGGGCTTCGACATCTCCTGCGGGGTGCGCACCCTGCATACCGGCCTGAAGGCCGCTGACCTCGCGCCGATCAAGCAGAAGCTGGCCGACCGGCTGTTTGCCCGAATCCCGGCGGGGGTGGGCAGCACCGGGCGGCTGCGTCTGGATGCGGCGGAAATGGATGCGATGCTGCGGGGCGGGGCGCAGTGGGCAGTCAAGCGCGGCTACGGCACCGAGGCGGACCTGGATCGCACCGAGGAATACGGCTGCATGGCCGGTGCCGAACCGGACAAGGTTTCAGAACACGCCAAACATCGCCAGCGCGACGAGGTCGGCACGCTGGGCTCCGGCAACCACTATCTCGAGTTGCAGGAGGTCGTCGAAATATACGATGCCGAGGCGGCCGAGCGCTTCCGGCTGCTGCCGGGCGAGGTCGTGGTCAGCATCCATTGCGGTTCGCGCGGGCTGGGACACCAGATCGGCACCGAATTCCTCAAGCAGATGGTGATCGCGGCGCCGGGCTATGGCATCCAGTTGCCCGACCGCGAGCTCGCCTGCGCCCCGCTCGACTCCCCGCTCGGCCAGGACTATCTCGGCGCGATGCGTGCCGGAGTCAACTGCGCCCTGGCCAACCGCCAAGTCATCACCCACCTCACCCGCGAGGTGTTCGCCGAAATCTTGCCGGGCAGCCATTTGACCCTGATCTACGACGTTTCGCACAACACCTGCAAGCAGGAGCAGCACGTAGTGGACGGCCAGACGCGCAGCCTGTTCGTGCACCGCAAGGGGGCGACGCGCGCCTTCGGCCCCGGCCATCCGGCACTGCCCCAGGATTTGCGCGACATCGGCCAGCCGGTGCTGATCGGCGGCAGCATGGGTACCGCTTCCTATGTCCTGGTCGGCACCGAGCAAGGCATGGCGCGCTCCTTCGGCTCAGCCTGCCATGGCGCCGGCCGCGCCATGAGCCGCCATCAGGCCACCCGCCAGTGGCACGGCAGCGATCTGGTGCGCGAGCTGGCAAGCCAGGGCATCCTGATACGCAGCCCCTCGCTACGTGGCGTAGCGGAGGAAGCGCCGGGCGCCTACAAGGATGTGAGCGCGGTGGTGGAGGCGGCAGACCGTGCCGGTCTGGCGCGGAAAGTGGCCAAACTCAAACCTCTGGCGTGCATCAAGGGATGAGCGGACGCACCTTCGTCGGCACCAGCGGCTGGGTCTATCCGGATTGGTCGGGCAGCTTCTATGGCGACATTCCCCATAAGGACTGGCTCACTTTCTACGCGCGCCATTTCAATACCGTCGAGGTTAACGCCACTTTCTATCACCACCAGCTCAAAAGTACCTTCGAGCATTGGCGCGACCAGACTCCGGCGGATTTCGCCTTCGCCATCAAGGGGCACCGCTATCTCACCCATGTGAAGCGCTTGGCCGAGCCGGAAAAGCCACTGCAGCAAAGCCGCGAAGCCGCCGCCGGCTTGGGCGGGAAGCTGGCCGTGATGCTTTGGCAAATGCCGCGCAGCCTGCACAAGGACATGGCGAGGTTGCAGAACTTCGCCAATGCCCTCGCTACATGGCCGGAAGTGCGTCACGTCCTGGAGTTTCGCCACGCTTCCTGGTTCGATGACGAGGTCGCTGTCTGCCTGTGCACCCACCGGATTGCCAACTGCTGGTCCGATGCCGCCGATTGGCCTTCATGGAATGCGGTCACCACCGATCTGGTTTACCTCCGCCTGCATGGCCATGCCCGCACCTATGCTTCAGCCTACAGCGAGGGCGAACTTGGTGGCTGGGCAGAACGGGTCAGGGATTTGCAAGCGCAGGGGCGCGATGCCCATGTCTATTTCGACAACACCGCGGCTGGGGCGGCGCTGCATAATGCACGGCGTTTTCGGGAATTGCTGGGTTAATAATGGGCGGTACGGTCAACCGTTTCCGTTAATTGATGTAACGCTGGAGCGATCTCGACTGCGTAGGGCCTTGGCGCCGTTTCAAGTTGTTTCAAATATTCCGGCAGCCGCGCCAGTTCGACGGCTGCACGGTGCCGCGATTCATCAAGCGGTTCGGGTGCGGCCAGACGCTTACCTGAGAGCATGAGGGGATGAATCAGGGGCGTCCCCGCCTGCACATCGTTTTCCAGCGTCAGGATGTCGTGATCCAGGCTGCCATCCGGGGCGTGGATGCGGTAAACCTGTTTTCTGCCGGGCCAGGTGGCCTTGCCTTCCGAGCGTTTGCGGCGCGGCTGGCCGGCGTATTCAACCAGCTTGTAGGCGCAATCGAGGTAAGGCGCGTCGGCGGAGGTGTCGAGGCGAGTGCCCACTCCGAACCCGTCGATCGGCGCGCCTTGTGCCAGCAGTCTGGCGATTTCGTGCTCGTCGAGGTTGCCGCTGCAGAAAATGCCGACCTCGCCGAGCCCGCCCCGGTCGAGAATGCGACGAACATTGTGCGCGTGCTCGGACAGGTCGCCGCTGTCCAGGCGCACTGCCTTGATGTGGATGCCTTGCCGCCCCAGGCGGAGCGACAGCTCTATGATTTTTTCGACGGCGGCCTCGGTGTCGTAGGTATCGACCAGCAGCACCGTGTTGGTCGGTTGAGAATGGGCGAACTGCTCGAAGGCGGCGGTTTCGTCGGTGTGTGCCTGGATGTAGGAATGCGCCATGGTGCCGTAGAGCGGAATACCGAACTGTGCACCAGCCAGCACCGTGGCAGTGCCGGAATAGCCTGCCAGGTGGCTGGCGCGCGCCGCCAGCACCCCCGCTTCGGCGCCGTGGGCTCGGCGCAGGCCGAAATCCACCAGCAGCTTTTCGGGGGCGACAAGTACGCTGCGTGCGGCTTTTGAGGCGATCAGGGTCTGGAAATGCAGCAGGTTGATGATGCGGCTTTCCACCAGTTGCGCCTGGGTGATCGGGGCGGTGATGCGCAGGATCGGCTGGTGCGGGAAGAACAAAGTGCCTTCCGGCATGGCGTGGACTTCGCCGGTAAAGCGTAGCGTCTTGAGAAAGTCGATGAAATCCGTGTTGAAACGGCCACAGTCGGCCAGCCAGTCCAGCTCCTCGGGAGTGAAGTGCAGATTTTCCAGGAATTGCAGTACCTGCTCCAGCCCAGCCGCCATGAGAAAATTCCGCTGCGGCGGCAGGTCGCGCACGAAGAATTCGAACACGGCGGTGTCATCCATGCCCTCGTCGAAATAGGCCTGGAGCATGGTGAACTGGTAAAGGTCGGTGAGCAGCGGGCTGGATTGGGGGTTCACGCGGCGATATCCTCGAAGTGGATGGGGTGCGCGCCGAGTGAAGTCATCTCCTCGATCGCGCGCTGTCCGTCTCCGGGCTTAACGTTGATGGCGCGGATGCCGTCAAGCAGAAGATGCACCTCAAAACCGTGGGACAGCGCGTCCCTGACGGTGTAGAGCACACAGTAATCGGTTGCCAGGCCGCCGATGAAGAGGCGGCTGATGCCGTTTTGGTGCAGGCTCTGTTCTAGGTCAGGTTCGTCGAAGTCGGAATAGGCGTCAGCGTTCAGGTTCGTGGCCTTGGAAATGATCACCGCATTGGCGGGTAGGTCGAGTTTCGGCGAGAACTCCGCCCCCCGGCTGCCGGCGATGCAGTGCGGCGGCCAGATGCCGCCCTGTGCCCGGAAGGATCTGTGGTCGGGCGGATGCCAGTCGCGGGAGGCGTAAACTGGCAGAGAGGCCTTGCTGAAGGCCTCGATATAGCGGTTAAGTATTGGGATGATTTCGTCGCCGGACGGTACTGCCAGGCTGCCTCCAGGCAGAAAATCGTTCTGCACGTCTATCAGCAGTAGGGCGTCCCCGGAGTGCGGGCGAAGGTTCAAAGGAAAGAGTGCGCTGTTTTTCACGATGCATTACTGCGGTCTGTGCTTGAGTGAGTTATTTGCTCATTATAGTTCGCATCCAGTGAATGCACGCCGAGGTTGTTCCCGGGCTTTAATGCACGGGCCGTTGCTCACTTGACAAAGCCTCGGATGGCTGATTCATCCACAATTTTGGCTGTAGCGACGAATTACGATCACAACCCCATGATAAACCATGGACTTATTTATAACTAATTGATTATAAACAATAAGAGCGTAAGGTTAGAATTTAATCAAATTGTTGTTCTTCCTTGTGTGTAATGGACTTGCGACACATCTATATAGCTTATGCACAAACTTATCCACAGCTTATGTGGAAGGTTTAATTGTCAATAAGGATTTTCCCTAAAATGCCATTTAACTAATGATATCGGTGAAATAAAGATTGATTTCCGTCATGGCGGCATATTCGGTTGCGGCAATCCCGGCCTTGCTGAAATCCAGCGCATCCGGGTAGCCGCTGGCAGCCTGGGCTTGCTTCTTGGCTTCGCTACACCAGTCTTTTGCCCATGTGGCAGCGGTAGCCAGATCGTCCGGCCTGAATTGGCCGATGGCCTGCTGCGCCGCCTGCCAAAAACCGTTGCGGGATAGTGCGGAGTGGATACGTGCGATTTCCGACCGGTTTCTCTGTCGGATCGCCTTGGCCAGGTCGCCAGCATTTTCGGCGAGAATTTTTGCCCGTGCTGCGATGGCATGCTTTTCGACGACCGCCTTGACCGCTTCATAAGCAGGGGTGTGGCGATCTGTCGGGCGGGCAGTGGCTGAAATAAATGCCTGCAGGGCGATCAGTGCAGCCAGGGCGTGGCTGGTATTGCGCGCTTGTTTGATGGCTTCCAGGCACTGGGTTTCGGCAGCATCAGGCGTGAGCAGCAGGGCGATTTCGTTGTGTTCGGCCATACGCCTACCTCCCGCTGATGACGACCGAGATCAGCTCAGCATTGTCGGCATGGTCGATCAGGATGCGCTTGACCCTATCCTGCCAGAGCACGCCGAATCGGTCCCGTTCTTCCGCATTGGCAACGCCCATCATGGCTTTTTGCATCAGTTCTTTCATGCCGGGGGAGGGGCTGACCCATTCCGGATGATAGGTCGTCTCCACGCTGATTTCGGTATCCAGTCGGGTGTAGCGAATCTCGCCGGTGATGCCGGCATTGAAATGCAGCAGGTTTCTGCGGTCGAATTTCCCGCCGATTCCCTTGAAGCCGCCGGACTGCGCAGCGCCGGTGAGCAGGCCGACGACATTCGCGATCACCCCGGTCACGCCGTCAGCCTGGCCATCACGGAATGAAACTTCGATTGCGCCCCGCACCGGCAGCTCGTCGCCATACAGGCTCGCCAGCGCCTTGCGCGCCATCAGCCAGGCGCCCGCCACCGTGGGGCAGGCGTGCCCGGCCAGTTTGACCGCGTCGAGGTAGCGGTATTCGACGATCCCTTTTTCTGCCGCGCCCAGAAACTCGGCCAGCGGATCGTAAAGGGTGATTTTTGGGACGTCATTATAGAAACTCGGGGTGTTCATCATGCTCAGGATTCTCCAAAATAGGCTTCCAGCGGTTTGCCGCGAAGCCAGATTTTCCACAGGTCGGTTCGGCTGACCGAAAACGACCGGGCCTGCCCACTATCGAAAGCAGTGAGCGTCAATCGGGAAATCTTGTCGCTGGACAGGGCCTGCCGCAACGGCCCAAACCAGTCTTTTTCCAGGTGCAACAGGGTTTCGCGCCAGCAGTGGACATCGCCGTAAAAAGCCACGTTGCGCAGCGCGTCGAGAACGACCAGATGATGCGAGCCGGCTTGGGCAGCAGGCAGCCATTCCATGGCGGTTTCCGGCACGTTGGCGCAGGGGGTGTCGGTAGCGACAGCTAAGCCGCGGGCCAGCGCATAGTCGGCCCAGATATGGGTGAAATGGGGGGTCGGGTTAGAAGGCAGGACTCCGCCGCCCCACGGCCAGATGCTGTTCACCGGGAGCAAGCCGCGTTGCTCTCGCGCCTCGTTAACCGGATGGCGGTGCAGCAACATCTGGGTTTCATTGAGGAGGCTGTGCCAGCGTTTGCCATCCGATCCACTTGGCAGAATATTCCGGATATTCCTGCCAATAGCGGTTTCCAGGGGATGGGTTTGCAGGTGGGCGGGGGGGTGAGTCAGGCGCAAATGCCAGTGGCCGGGCCGGGTCGGAAAGAAGCGCATCCCCTCATCGGCGAAATGCTCGTTAAGGGCGGCAGTCAGGCTGTTCGCCTCTTCCTGAGTGATGTCCAGGTTGCCGGCATCCGCCAGCACCAGTCGGTCGCGTTGCAACTGCAGGTGCACGGGGTCCGCCAGCAGCCAGAAATCGCCGCCGGGGTTGCCGCCGTCCGCCAGCAGAGTGAAGGCCGCTACGGGCCAGTCGTGCTGTTTCTCGACACCGAAGCTTCGGCACAGCCAGGCATCCATGCTGTCATCCGGAAGCGTCTTCTGGCTGCCGCGCGCCAGCAGCGTTGCCAGAGCGGGCAGGGATAAATCCCGTAGCGCGTGTCTGGTTTCGGGGCGGAAGGGCGGAAACAGGCCCGGAATGAGAAGATGGCAGTGCATTGAGGGGCTAGGTTATCATCAGAGCGGCGGCAGGCCAACTCTTCCCGGCTTCGGTTAGCCGGTTTTGTGTTTCCGGCCGTTAAGTGGCAAACTGGCGCCTTTGCCAGCCATTCTAAACCGTGCAACCTTTCGAGCTCTTCATCGGCCTGCGTTACACCCGCACCAAGCGGCGCAACCACTTCATTTCCTTCATTTCCCTGGTTTCCATGCTGGGCATTGCGCTCGGCGTGGCGGCGCTGATCGTGGTGCTTTCCGTGATGAACGGCTTCCAGAAGGAGCTACGCACCCGCATCCTGGGCGTGGCGGCACATGTCCAGATCAGCGGCGCGAACAATACCCTGGCCGATTGGCAAAGTGTTGCCGGGGTGGCGGCGCAGCATCCCGAGGTGGTCGGCACGGCACCCTACGTCATGGCGCAGGGGCTGCTATCCTACGACCAGACCGTGCAGGGGACGGTGGTGCGAGGCATCCTGCCTGATCGCGAGGCGCAGGTGTCCGAGCTGGCAGAGAAGATGAAAGTGGGCCGGCTGGACGCTTTGCGCTCCGGCGAGTTCGGCATTGTGCTGGGTTCCGAACTGGCGCGGACGTTGTCTGTCTCGGTGGGCGACAAGGTGGTGCTGATTGCGCCTCAGGGACGAGTTACGCCGGCCGGCATCATGCCGCGGGTGAAGCAGTTTAGCGTGGTGGGGATTTTCGAGGCTGGCATGTACGAATTCGATGCCGGACTGGCACTGGTTCATATGGACGATGCGGCCAGGCTGTACAGCATGGGCAGCCGCGTTTCCGGGGTACGACTGAAACTTTCGGACATGAACCTTGCGCCGCAGGTGGCGCGGGAGCTGTCCGCCCGCTTCGGTGACGATATCACCATTAGCGACTGGACGCGGCAACACGCCAATTTCTTCCGCGCCATCCAGATCGAAAAGAACGTGATGTTCATCATCCTGCTGCTGATCGTTGCGGTGGCGGCGTTCAACATCGTCTCCACCCTGGTGATGGCGGTCACCGACAAGCAGGCCGACATCGCCATCCTGCGCACCCTCGGCGCCTCGCCTGCAAGCATCATGAAGATTTTCATCGTCCAGGGCACCCTGATCGGGGTGATCGGGACGCTGATCGGCGTGGCCGGCGGCGTGGTGCTGGCGCTGAACATCGACGTGGTGGTGCCGGCCATCGAACGGCTTTTCGGCGTGCATTTCCTCGCCAAGGATGTGTATTACATCAGCGAACTGCCTTCCGACTTGCAAAGCCGCGACGTCGGGGTAATCGCCATCGTGTCTTTCGTTCTCACCCTGCTGGCGACGCTCTACCCCAGCTGGCGGGCTTCCAAGACCAACCCGGCGGAGGCGTTGAGATATGAGTAGCGTGCTTTCCTGCACCAATCTGCACAAGGTTTTCCGCCAGGGCAAGGTTGAAGTGCCGGTGTTGCTCGGCGTGAACCTGGAAATCGAGCAAGGCGAGCGGGTGGCGATTGTGGGTACGTCAGGCTCCGGTAAAAGCACGCTGCTGCATTTGCTGGGCGGGCTGGATGATGCCACCTCGGGCGAGGTCGCTATCATGGGGCGAAACGTGCATGAACTGGGCGAGTCCGAACGCAGCAGCCTGCGCAACCGGTCGCTCGGCTTCATCTACCAGTTCCACCATCTGCTGCCGGAGTTTTCCGCGCTGGAAAACGTCGCCATGCCGCTCCTGATCCGGCGCATGAAGCCGGATGCCGCCTATGAGCAAGCGGCGGAGATTCTCAAGCAGGTGGGCCTGGGGCATCGCCTCAGCCACACCCCCGGCGAGCTTTCCGGCGGCGAACGCCAGCGCGCCGCCGTGGCCCGTGCCCTGGTGACGCGTCCGGCTTGCGTGCTGGCGGACGAGCCGACCGGCAATCTGGACCGCCATACCGCGGAAGGGGTGTTCGACCTGATGCTGGAACTGAACCGGGAGCTTGGTACCAGCTTCATCATCGTCACCCATGACCCGGAGCTGGCGGCGCGGACGCAGCGGGTGCTTCGTCTGGTTGACGGAGTGCTGAGTTCTGAGTCCTGAAAGTGGTTTTACTCAGTACTTTCTACTCAGAATTCGCTTTTGCCGTCGCCGCCAACTGATCACGACATGCAGCCGCCACAGCCCGCGCACCAGGAAATAACCACACACCGAAAAGATCGAGCCGAGGATGGGAACCCCAACCAGCAGCGGCAAGCCGAGTGGGCCCAGCCAGTTGAAGAAGGCGGGTAGCCAGTTAGCTAGACTTTCTGCCTGGAATTCAGTGTAGAGGTTGTGTGTACCGTCGCTCCTGCCGGTCACAAATGCGCCGATTTTATAAGCGAGCAGATAGAGCGGGACGAAGGTGAGCGGGTTGGTGTAAAGGGTGGTGAATACCGCCACCGGCAGGTTGACGCGGAACACGACAGCGAAAATTGCCGCGAACAACATCTGCACCGGCCCCGGAATCAGGCCGGTGAACAGGCCCACCGCCACACCGCCTGCGACAGAGTGGCGGTTCAGGTGCCACAGGTTGGGATGATGCAGCAGCGTGCCAAAATGGCGCAGATGCCAGTGCTCCCTCATACTGTGGGCGCTGGGCAGAAACTTCCTCAGGATTTTTCGCGGCATAATTGATTCTATCTTAAAATATGCGCACCAATATTCTCGCCTTCATCCTGGGTATTTGGCTGCTGCAGCAGCAGGCGGCGTTGCCTGGTCTGGCCTGGCTTGGCCTGCTGCTGCCTTTGTGGCTGGCAGGCCGTTTCCTTCCGGCGGTGCCACGGGGGCTGCTGGCCAAGGTGTTTTTTCTCGGGCTCGGTTTCTTCTGGGCCGCCTTCATGGCCCAGTTGCGGCTGGCCGATGCACTGCCTTCCGTCTGGGAAGGGCGCGACATCCAGGTGGTCGGTGTGGTGGCGGGCCTGCCGGTGGAAACCGAACGCGGGCTGCGCTTTACGTTCGACGTCGAGCGCGTGAAAACCCTGGAAGCGGTCGTGCCCCATCGCATCCAGCTCACTGCCTATAGCGAGGGTTTTCGCCAGAAACCATCCGGCGTCGCGCCGCCCGATTTCCATGCCGGTGAGCGCTGGCAACTGACGGTGCGCCTCAAGCGCCCGCACGGCAATGCCAACCCCAACGGTTTCGATTTCGAGGCGTGGCTGCTGGAGCGCAACATCCGCGCCTCCGGCTATGTGCGCCAGGAGGACGGTAACCGCCGCCTGGCAGAACACGTCTATCGGCCCGGCTACATCGTCGAGATGCTGCGCGAGCGGGTGGCCCAGCGGTTCCAGGCGGTGCTGGGCGAGCGGCCCTACGCCGGCGTGCTCAAGGCGCTGGCGGTGGGCGAGCAGAACGCGATTTCCCCCGACCAATGGAAGGTGTTCCTGCGCACCGGGGTGAACCACCTGATGAGCATCTCCGGTTTGCACGTTACCTTGATCTCCAGCCTGGCCTTTGCACTGGTGTATGGCCTGTGGCGGCGCAGCCAGATACTCACCCTGCGCCTGCCGGCGCGCAAGGCGGCGGCAGTGGCGGGCGCCTTGGCCGCCTTGCTCTATGCGTTGCTGTCGGGTTTCGGTGTGCCGACCCAGCGCACCCTGTACATGTTGTCCGTGGTCGCCGTGGCGCTGTGGCTGGGGCGAGCCAGCTCGGCTTCATCGGTACTGGCGCTGGCCTTGCTGGCAGTCGTCGTGCCTGATCCGTGGGCAGTATTCGCGCCCGGTTTCTGGCTCTCTTTCGGCGCAGTGGCGGTGATCCTCTACGTTGGCGTCGGGCGTCTCGGCAGACCGCACTGGTTGCACCAGTGGGCTCGCGTGCAGTGGGCGGTGACGCTCGGTTTGATCCCGGCTTTGTTGCTGATGTTCCAGCAGGTCTCCATCGTTTCGCCGCTGGCCAATGCCTTCGCCATCCCGGTTATCAGCCTGGTGGTGGTGCCGTTGACCTTGGCGGGAGCGATTCTGCCGCTCGATTTCCCATTGCTGCTGGCGCATCAGGTGATGGCGTGGTGCATGGCCGCACTGGAATGGTTGAGTCAGATGCCGGATGCCGTGTGGCAGCAGCATGCGCCGTCGGCGTGGACAGTGCTGGCGGCGGCGCTGGGCATCCTCTGGCTGCTGCTGCCGCGCGGTTTCCCGGCGCGCTGGCTGGGTGCGGCGGGATTTGTGCCGATGTTCCTGGTGCTGCCGCCGCAGCCCGAGCAGGGTGCCTTGTGGCTTAGCGTGCTGGATGTCGGGCAGGGATTGGCGGTGGTGGTGCAGACCCAAAACCATGCCCTGCTCTACGATACCGGCCCGCGCTATACCGCCGATGCCGACAGCGGCAGCCGCATCGTGGTGCCTTACCTGCGCGCCGCCGGCATCAAGCGACTCGACGGACTGATCGTGACCCATGACGACAGCGACCACAGCGGCGGGGCGGCTTCGGTGCTGGATGCGGTTCCGGTCGGCTGGCTCGCTTCGTCATTACCCGCCGAAAGTACTATCCTGCCCCATGCTCGAAAGTCGCTGCCCTGCTTCGCCGGCCAGTCCTGGGAATGGGACGGGGTGCGCTTCGAGATGCTGCACCCGGCCTGGGAAAGCTATGCCGACGAGCGTCTCAGGCACAACGCACGCGGCTGCACGCTGAAAATCACCTCGCCCTACGGCAGCGTGCTTTTGCCCGCCGACATCGAGCGCGAATCGGAAGCGGAAATCCTCGCGCGCACCCCCGACGCCCTCGCCGCCACGCTACTGGTGGCGCCGCATCACGGCAGCAAGACCTCTTCCACCGAGGCGTTCATTCGCCAGGTCCATCCTTCCATCGTGATTTTCACTGCGGGATACCGGAATCACTTCGGCCATCCCAAGCCGGAAGTGGTGGAACGCTACCGGGTGTCGGGGAGCCGGTTGTACCGCTCGGATTTCGACGGTGCCGTGCTGCTGCGCTTTGAGAAGGGAGTTGGCATCAAGCTGCAAACCTGGCGCCAGGAACGACGGCGTTATTGGCAAAGCGGTAATTGAGCGGATTCCGCAATGAACTTCAGGTTACCAATCGTTAACTGGTGGGTCATCTGATTGCTGGCTACCATCAAATCCCCGTATTTTGGATTGGAGTAATGATGAGGCAGGTCTGCAATGCTTTATTGATTGCTTCGCTGACAATTCTGACCGGTTGCGACCCCTTGTCATTGACTGCGTTGGGAGTCGGTGCCGGGGCCGGCATCAACCACACCGTGAATGGCTACACTTATCACACTTTTTCCGAAGCCTTGCCGCGTGTCAAACAGGCCGCATTGGTGGCGCTGAAACGGATGTCGATCAAGGTCGAATCGACAGAGAAAAACGGAGTTTTTGAAACGATTAATGCCAAAAGTTCAGGGCGTTCCATCGAGCTTGAGCTGGAAGTAATCAGTCCTAAAGTGACCCGTCTTCGTTCGGTTGCGCGCAAGAACCCCTTTGTCATGGATTCGGCTACGGCCGAGGAGGTGATCGCACAGACACGGCGGGCACTGAAAGGTTAGGAGGATTTTTCCGTGTAGTGAATGCACAGATGCAGGGGATATGGAGAACCCGGCATTTCTGGCCAAGTCTGCTATTATTTCGCAATGGTTTCCGTCCACACTTCTCTCGCGCTGCCGATCGGCGGCGCTCAACCCGATTTCCGTTCCTGGCTGGATTCACTGGGCATAGAGTTCGGCCCCCAAGAGCGGGAAACCCTCCTGCACGCCTGCGAGTTTGCGCAGCGACTTCACGCCGAAGATCCGGAAGCCATGAGCCATGTGCTGGGCACTGCCGCTATCCTGGCGCATCAGAACCTGGATAAGGAAAGTATTATTGCCGCGATCCTGCAAGGAGCGGCAGAGCACGGTCCGGATGAGTTAGCCAAAGTGGCGGCCATCTTCGGCGATGGGATCGCCCAGTTGGTCGATGGTGTTGCCCGCATGGGCCAGATCAGCGAATACACCGCACCGGCAGGTGGCGACAAGCGCGAGCAGGGTGCGCATATCGAGTCGTTGCGCAAAATGCTGCTGGCGATGGTGGAGGATATCCGGGTGGTGCTGATCAAGCTGGCCGAGCGCACCCAGGCCATGCGCGAGCTTTCTCGTGGCGACGAGGGCACGCGCCACCACGTAGCGCGCGAGGTGCAGGATATTTTTGCGCCGCTGGCGAACCGCCTCGGTGTGTGGCAGGTGAAGTGGGAACTGGAAGACCTGTCGTTCCGTTACCTCGAGCCCGATCTCTACAAGAAGATCGCCCGGCTGCTGGACGAGAAGCGCCTCGGCCGCGAGCAGTACATTGCGGACGTGCAAGAGCAGTTGCGGCAGGAACTGCACAAGAACGGTGTCGTTGCCGAGGTGTCGGGTCGTCCCAAGCACATCTACAGCATTTACAAGAAGATGAAGCGCAAGGGAGTTGACTTCTCCGAACTCTACGACGTGCGCGCGGTGCGAGTGCTGGTGCACGACCTCAAGGACTGCTACACCGCATTGGGCGTAGTGCATAGTCTGTGGCAGCCGATTCCGGGCGAGTTCGACGATTATATTGCCCATCCCAAGGGCAACGACTACCGCTCGCTGCACACCGCCGTGGTCGGGCCGGAGGACAAGGCGCTGGAAGTGCAGATTCGCACCCACGACATGCATAACCATGCCGAGCTGGGCGTGGCGGCACATTGGCGCTACAAGGAAGGCGGCAGGCAGGATGCCGGGTTCGAGGAAAAGATCGCCTGGCTGCGCCAGATCATGGAGTGGAAGGAGGACGTCCACGATGCCGGCGAGCTGATGGAGCAATTCAAGACCGGGCTGTTCCAGGACACGGTCTACATCCTTACCCCGCAGGGCAAGGTGGTGGCGCTGCCCAAGGGGGCGACCCCGATCGACTTCGCCTATCATGTCCACACCGACCTGGGTGACCGCTGCCGTGGCGCCAAGGTAGACGGCAATATCGTGCCGCTCACTTACCCGTTACAGAACGGCCAGCGGGTCGAGATCATCACCGTGAAGCAGGGCGGGCCTTCGCGCGACTGGCTCAACTCCAACCTGGGCTATGTCAGAACCTCGCGCGCCAAGGCGAAAATTCGCCACTGGTTCAAGCACCAGCACTACGAGGAGAACGTCACTCAGGGGCGCGAGGCGCTGGAAAAGGAAACCCACCGCCTCGGCCTGCCCCTGCCCAACCTGGAAACGCTGGCACAGAAGAACCGCTTTGCCAAGCCAGAGGATTTGCTCGCCGCCATCGGCCGCGGCGACATTACCGCCCGCCAGGTAGCTGCGGCGGCACAGGAAGAGGCGGGGTTGAAGGAGAAGGAAGAAGAATGGCAGATGCCGGCGCCGCGCGCTGGACTCGGGCCGTCTTCATCCGGGGTGCTGATCTATGGCGAAGGCGGCTTGCTTACCTCGATCGCCAAATGCTGCAAGCCGGTGCCGCCCGACCCGATTGTCGGTTTCGTCACGCGCGGCCGGGGGGTGGCGATACACCGCAAGGATTGCCAGAATATTCTGCATTTCGACGAGAGTCAGCACGACCGGCTGCTCGACGCCAGCTGGGGTATAAAAAGCGGCGGCCACTACGACGTGGATATCGAGGTCGAGGCGAACGACCGGCAGGGATTGCTGCGCGATATTTCGGATATCTTTACGCGCGAGAAGATTAACGTGACGGCAGTCAGCACCCTGAGCCGCGGGCTGCAGGCAGGGATGCGCTTCACCGTGCAGATCGCCGATCTCGGTCAGTTAAGCCGTCTCCTTGCCCTTATTCAGGAAGTGCCCGGCGTGGCTTGGGCGCGGCGCCTTGGCCAGTAACAGCCGGTTGGGCGCCGCGGGCCGCTCAGTGTGATTGCGCGGCCAATTGGGTTTTCGATTTCTCTAGTTGTTCGGCGATTTCCAGAAAACCGTCGTCCTTGGCGAACAGGGCAACCCTGTCCCAAGGATCGTTGCGATCGATGGATTTTGCGGTTTTGCAGTCGGTGGGAATGTTTTTGCGGAACTCGTACAGCATTGCTTCTGTTTGAATGAAAAAACGATGCATTTGTCACCTCCATCATGTTGGGTTTCCAGATTTCATATTCAAAGCGGAAGACGTCTTTTTTTATTATTTAAATATAGAAGTTGGCGCGATTAATTCAAGGGGATTTTTTGGGGTGTTGAAGGCGCTTAAATCCTGGCACAGAAAGCGCATCTTGCGGCGCAATGCTTTGCCGGAAGGGGCGTGGCGCACGGTGGTTTCAGCTCTGCCCTTGCTGCGGGGGCTTGCAGGTGAGGAGCTGGAGCGCTTGCGTGAACTGGTGGTTCTGTTCCTGCACGAAAAGGAGGTGGTCGCGGCGGGCGGCTATTCGATGGACGAGGTGGTGCGCCTGAAAATCGCCGCTCAGGCTTGCCTGCCGATACTCAATCTCGGCCTGGATTATTACGCGGGCTGGGTCTCGGTGATCGTCTATCCCGATGAATTCGTGCCGGAATACGAGTACATCGACGAAGCGGGCGTGGTGCACCTCGCGCGCGAGCCGATGGTCGGCGAATCCTGGGAGCGCGGGCCGGTCATCCTGTCCAGCGCCGACGTGGAGCGTTCCGGCGAGCACGACGGCGTCAATGTGGCGATCCATGAATTCGCCCACAAGCTGGACATGCTGAACGGCGCGCCGGACGGCTTCCCGCCGCTGCACCGTGAGATGGATCGGATCGCCTGGAATCAGGCTTTCTCCGGGGCATTTGACGACTTTAGCGCCAAAGTCGAATCCGGCGTGGAAACGCTGATCGACCCTTACGCGGCGGAGAGCCCGGCGGAATTCTTTGCCGTGTTGAGCGAGGCCTTTTTTGAAGTTCCGCACACCTTGCGGCGGGAATATCCCGAGGTGTACCGGCAGCTTGCTGCTTTTTTCCGCCAGGATCCTGCAGGGCGGATGAGCAGGGGAACCGGGTGCGCATGATGTGGCAGGCTCTGGGTATCCTGGCTGCGGCCTACGCCGGTCTTGGCCTGGCGCTGTTTGCGTTGCAGTCGAACATGGTTTATTACCCCGAGATCGGGCGCGAAATGGTTGCCACGCCGCGCCAGGCCGGGCTCGATTACGAAGACGTGAAGCTGGTTACGGCGGACGGCATCACCCTGCATGGCTGGTTCGTCCCCAGCGCTGAATCCCGCGGCACGGTGCTGTTCCTGCATGGCAACGCCGGCAATATTTCCCACCGCCTCGATTTCCTGCTGATGTTCCACCGCCTCGGCTACAGCACCCTGATCATCGACTACCGCGGTTACGGCAACAGCGGCGGCAAGCCTTCTGAACAGGGCACCTATCAGGATGCCGAGGCGGCCTGGCGCTATTTGAGAGAAAGTCGGCAAACCTCTCCCAGTTCGATCGTGCTGTTCGGCGAATCACTGGGCGGCGCCGTCGCCGCCTGGTTGGCGGTTCGCCACGAACCGGCGGCGTTGGTAATTGCCTCCGGCTTCACCTCCGTGCCCGATATCGCGGCGCAGTTCTACCCCTACCTTCCTGTCAGGTGGCTGTCCCGTTTCAGTTACGACACGCGGGAATATCTGCAATCAGTCTCGGCTCCCGTCTTCATCGCCCACAGCCCGGACGATGAAATCATCCCCTACCGGCACGGGCGAGCGCTTTACGATGCGGCGAAACCGCCCAAGCAGTTCCTCGAACTCAGCGGCGGTCACAACGAGGGGTTTATATTCGTGCGCGATTCCTGGGTGCGGACGCTGGGTGAGTTCCTGGACGAGCATGTGGGCGCGGACAGCGGGCAAGGCACGCGCGCTGAATAAAGTTTGACAGATGAATTTTCCGAGATGCAAGCATGGGATGAAATAATAATTGCTAGGACACAATCCCCAACGCAACCAGCAGCGTGACCGTCCCCGCGACCAGGGCGCCGCAGCTAAGCAGCAACACGGCTCCAGCAGCGCAGTCTTTGGCGGTTTTGATGGCAGGATGGATTTCCGGATGCAGGTGATCGATCAAGGATTCCAGGGCGGTGTTGAATAATTCCGCCGCCAAGACCAGAACGGCCATGATGAAACACAACGTCCACCATATGGGGGGCGGACGCAAGAGCAACAGCACAATCAGCAAGACGATTGCAAAACCGGTCTGCACCCGGAAGCTACGCTCTTTTTTCCAGGCTACGCGGATGCCTGCCCAGGCAAAATCGAGACGGTTGATGAACTTTTGGTTTTTCATGGTTTATCCAATTCTAGCGCCAACACGACCCACCCGTCCCACGTTATCCGCTCCTCTTTTGAGCCGAGCGTATTGGCCCGCCTCGCCAAGCGCACCCGCACATCCACGAGGCTTTCCAGCAAGACTTGACGTGGCTGGTCAAAATTCTTGCTGTCCTGGGGCAGGTTAAACCAGGACAGTGGACGGCGTAGGGTTTCCTGCGTCACGGTTCCGACCCATACGGGCTGGCCCTGGTCGCGCAAGACCGTATCTGCGGGCCAAAGGCGCAATACCAGGCGCCTGTCGTCCCGGTTCAGCACCGGGTAGACGAGTGCCAGCGCTTCGTAGCGGCCGTCGTGGGCACGTGGTAGCAGCGGCAATTGCATGGCGGGGCGGGCTGTATCGAGCCACAGCAGCAAACTTTTTTCGGGCAACGGATCCCGCCAGCCACTTGTCAGCAGTCTATGGTGCAAGGATTCGAGCGAGCCTGCCCATTGCACGGTAAGCGGCTGCTCGTACTCGCCTTCGATATCGATGCGCCATGCAGGCAGGGTTTGCCACGTGTTGCCCCACCAATCCTGTTGCGCCATTATTCTGGTTTCCTGACGCACGGCATAACGCAGGGTATCGGCGCCGTGCCGCGTTGCCACATTCCAGGCTCCCCCTGCCAGCAAAGCCGAGAACGCCACGATCATCAAGCCGCGGGGTGACAGCGCCGCCGCGGAATGGCGCGAGTACGCAATACCCAGCACGGCCACCCACGCCATGCCAAAAGCCACACCGCCCAATACATCGGAAAGCCAATGCGCGCCCAGGTATAGCCGTGAAAAGGCGATCAAGGCGACCAGCAGGATAATCGCGGTAAATGCTATCAGACGCCCACGGGGAGAAAGCTCGCGCGCAATCAGCACTGCCAGAAAACCGTAGGTCACCATGCTCATGGTGACGTGGCCGCTCGGAAAGGAAAACAGGCTTGGCCCTTCATACAGAGGAAACGGACGCGCCCGGCCCAATCCCGCTTTGATTGCCATGGTCAAGGCGGCGGCGAAGCCTGCCGCGGCCAGCCAATAGGCCGTCGCCCGCCAGGCGCGTTTCCACGACAGCCAGAGCAGTACCGCCAACACCACCGTGAGGGTGACCGCAGCATCGCCCAGTTCGGTCAGTGCGACCATGATACTGTCGCCGAAAGGGGTGCGCAGCCCCTGCAACAGGTGATAAATGGAGCTGTCGATGAGCACCAAAGGGTCGCGGGTGACGACATCTTCCAGAATGCCGAAAAATCCCCAGGCGGCAAGAACTAACAGCCCCGCAAATGCCAATAGGGCGCGGGATTCTGGTTTTTCTGGATCAAACAGCGCGTTGACCAAGCCCCGAAAAGAGCGACCTTCTCCAGGTGCCGCAGCCCATGCCTGCATATGAGCCAAGCTGGCTTCAAAGGGTGGTAGCAGCCACAGGATAGCGTGGCGTATCACCCATATCCCGACCCAGACGGCGAGCAGCAGCAACGCGATGAGCACGGCGAGGCGCGTCGCCACCGCTCCCGCCAGCCCCAGTGATGCGCCGAACACCACGCCAGGGAGAATGTAGACGGGCGCCCAGCACAATGCGGACAGAATATTCACGAAGTAAAAGCGTAGCGGCGGCATTCCCAGCATTCCCGCTACGGCAGGAATGACCGGACGTACCGGCCCGACAAAGCGGCCCAGCAAGACGCTTTTGTCACCATGCCGACGAAAGAATGCTTCGCCTCTCGCCAGCAATTGCGGGTAACGTCTGAACGGCCACAGGGTCCGCAACTGCCCTCGGTAACGGTGACCCAGCCAGTAGCTGATGCCATCGCCCGCAATCGCCCCGGACGCCGCCCAAGCCAGGGTAGCCCATAAATTCAGCACGCCGGCGGCCACCAAGGCTCCTACTCCAAACATCGCTAACGTGCCGGGAATGAACAAGCCCACCAACACCAGGGATTCGGCCAGAGAAACAAAAAAAACTGCGGCGCCAGCCCAGTGGGAGTGTTGTGCGATCCAGTCAAGCAGAGGCTGGGTGTCGGTGATGGACATGCGCGTATGCTTTGCTCAAGATCTTCGCGCATTCGGTACAGAGCGCAGAACCCATGGAGTATAAATTTGGGCTCGTAATGATAAGCGGCCAGGTGATGAGTCTCGCAACACGTGTCAGGCCCGACCGCCGCCGGTGGGAAAGTGCAGGGTGAAGGTGGTGAGCCAGCCCGGTTCGCTGGTTACCGTGGCATCGCCGCCATGCAGACGCATGATGGATTTGACGATGGCGAGCCCCAATCCGGTCCCCGCGTCGGTATGCTCGCGCGCGTCATCCACTTGGTAGAAGCGGTCGAAAACTCTTTCTACATGCTCGGGGGGGATGCCAGGACCGGGGTTGCTGACGCGCAGTTCCATGGCGTCGCCAGACGCGGCGAGGGTGGCGCGAATCTCGCCGCCCGGCGGGGTGTGGCGGATGGCGTTGGACAACAGGTTGGCGATGGCGCGTTGCGCCAGAATGCGTTCCGCCACGGCGCGACCTTCACCCGCGCAAACGATTTTCAGGCCGGCCTCGTCGGCGAGCACTTCATAGAACTCGGCGACCTTGTCCAGTTCCACCCGCAGGTCGATTTCTTCTGCATGGAGCGGCGTCTGGGCGTTATCCGCCTTGGCGAGAAACAGCATGTCGCCGATCATGCGCGCTAACTGCTCGTATTCCTCCAGGTTCGACTCCAGCACGGCGCGGTATTCCTCGGCGCTACGGGCGCGGGACAAGACGACTTGGGTCTGCCCCATCAGGTTGTTGATGGGGGTGCGCAGCTCGTGGGCCAGATCAGAGGAAAAATCCGACAAGCGGGTGAACGAATCCCGTAGCCGCTCCAGCATGGCGTTGAAGGCGGCGGCCAGCGCCTTCAGCTCCTGCGGGGCGTTCGCCACCTCCAGTCGGCGGTCGAGGCGGCTGGCGGAGATGTCGCTGGCCGTTTCCGCCATCTGGCGCAACGGCCGCAAGCTATTGCGGGCGGTGAGAAAACCGAGGGCAGCGGCAGCCAGTCCGCCAAACAGCATGGCGGCGAACAGTGCCCGGCGGTAATTCGCCAGCAGTTCCAGCGCTTCCCGAGAGTCCAGCGACAGGACGATCAGCGCCCGCTCCCCCGCGCCGCCCCCCAAGGCGCCCCACGCCGCAACGGTGTGATAAGGGTCGCCGGGGGTCGGCATGCGGATCGCGATGCCACCCGGCGCGGCCCCTTCGGCGACCGGCGCTTGGAATATTTCCGTGCCGGGCCGCCAGTCCGCGGACGAGAGCAGAACATTGCCCGCCTCGTCCAGCAGGGCGAGGCGCAGGTGAGGATGGCCGATGATGGCGTCGCGGAATTCGTTGGGTGCGGCGACGATTTCTGACAGCGAGTTCACCGCCGCGAGGTGATGGCGGAAAAGCTCCACCTTGCCGACCAGTTCGGCGTGATCCCGCTGCATCAGCTCGACGTCGAGAAAGCGGTAGAGATAGGCGCCGATGCCGGCGAGCAGCAGAACCGTGGTAAGCGCGAACAGGATGCTGAGGCGAAGGGTGAGCGAGCCCGGCTTCATTCCGGGTAGTCCGTTCCGCTAAAACAATTACAATAAACCGTTCGGCCTGAGCTTGTCGAAGGCCAGCATTGGCGTGGAATTGGCGGTTCGACAAGCTCACCGTGAACGGTAACGGTTTGAACGGAACGCATTGTTATGTTCATTCCCGCTCCTCCAGCACATACCCCATGCCGCGCACGGTATGCAGCAATTTACGGTCGAACGGGTCGTCCATCTTGGCGCGCAGCCGCCGGATCGCGACCTCCACCACGTTGGTGTTGCTGTCGAAATTCATGTCCCACACCTGCTCGGCGATGAAGGTGCGCGACAGCACCTCGCTTTGGTGCCGCATCATCAGGTGCAGCAGCGCGAATTCCTTGGCGGTGAGATCAATCCGGGCGGTGCCCCGCGCCACCCGGCGCCGCACCGGATCGAGTTCCAGGTCGGCGATGGCCAGAACTTCAGCTTGGACGTTCCGGCCACGCCGCAACAAGGTGCGCAGCCGTGCGAGCAGTTCGGAAAAGGCGAAGGGCTTGACCAGATAGTCGTCTGCGCCGAGTTCCAGCCCTTTGACCCGGTCTTCGACCTCGTCCCGCGCGGTGAGGAAGATCACCGGGGTATCCTTGGCCTTGCGCAGTTCGCGCAGCATACTCCAGCCGTCCATGCCGGGCAGCATTACGTCGAGCACGATAACGGCGTAGTCCCCGGTCATGGCAAGATGCAGGCCGTCCGCGCCGTTGCGCACCAGATCGACGACGAACCCGTTCTCGGTCAAACCCTTGCGCAGGTAGTCGCCGGTCTTGGCTTCGTCTTCAACGATCAGAACCTTCATCTGCAAGCCTCGTTAGTCATGGATTCAAACATTCTAGCCGGCTCGGCGAAGATAACCAAAATGTAATTTTCCGGTCAGCTTGGTGTAGGCACGCGGGGCGTACGATGGGCTTCACCATCAGGACACTGGTGGGTTGCCGGCCCGAAAGGGCCCTACTCAATTTAAAGGAAAGATCAATCATGAAAACCTCAATTCGTTTGACTATCGCCACCCTGGGGATCGTCCTGGGCACCATTGCCGCCGCCCACGCGACGGACGACCACATGTATCGCGAGATGACGGGGGCGCCGAGTAAAGCCGTCGAGAAAAGCGGCAAGGCGGCACAGGGAACCATTCTGGATGATCCGCACTACCAGCAAATGACGCAAGGCACCGCCGCGAAGAAGGAAGGGAAGTCCGGTTCAGGAGCAAGTACCCTCCTCGACGAACCCTGGTACCTGGAAGCGACAGGGCAGATTCGCCAACGTTAAACGGTGGTGGCATTTGACGACCCAAGGGGCGCAGGGCAGTTCGGCGGCACCGCCGCCGAACCCTAACCCCAGGTTCCGCCTCCCACAGGGCGACGGGTTATACCCAGTCGTCCATTTTTATGGGGCTCACGCTGGTCGATCGAGGACATCATGCGACACACCCTGTTGATTTTAGGCTTGCTGCTCACGCAACCCGTTTACGCCGCCAGCCTGCGCACGGCGCTGGATCAAGCCTGGGAAAATAGCCCCCAAGCGCAAACCCTTGAGGCAAGGCGCGCGGAAAGCGATGCCCAGACCGTCGCCGCGAACAGCCTGTTGCCCGGCGCGCCCGCCGTCATCCTGGGCCATCGTGGCGACCAGTTGAACAGTAACGCCGGCAAGCGCGAGTGGGAAGCCGGCATTGCCATGCCCATCTGGCTGCCCGGCCAACGCGACGCGCGGCAACGCCAGGCGCAGGCCGGCAAGGATGGCCTGGAAGCCAATATCCGTGCGCTGCGCCTGAAGCTGGCGGGGGAGCTGCGCGAGGCAATCTGGCAGGTGCGCCAGGCAGAGGCCCAAACCCGGCTCGACGAAGAACGCGCGCTAACCGCGAAAAAGCTGGCGGAAGATGTCGCCAAGCGGGTTCTGGCAGGTGAACTGGCCAAGACCGATTTAAATCTGGCGCAGAATGAATGGCGCACCGCCCAGGCCGCGGTTTTGCACAGTCGCAACCGGCAGCTTCAGGCGCAGCAAGCCTATGCCACCCTCACCGGCATGACGGCCTTGCCTGACGACGTTTCGGAAATCGCACAGCCGAAGCCCTTGCCAGACGACCACCCGGTGCTGGAAGAAGCGCGACTAGCCATCGAAGCGGCGCAGGCGCAAGTGCGCGTGGCGATGAACTCGCGCCGCGACAGTCCCGAGGTCGAACTCAGCACGCGCCGTGAGCGCGGCAACCTGAACGACCCTTACGCCAGCACCGTGGCAATCTCCCTGCGTCTGCCTTTGTCCACCGACGCGCGCAACCTGCCGCGGAGCAGCGCCGCCCAAACCGCCCTCACCGGCGCGCATAGCGAATACGCCCGTGTCCGGCTTACGCTGGAATACCACGGACAGCAAGCGGATCAGGCGTTGCAAGCCGCCGATCAAGTGCTGGATCTGGCGCGGCAGCAGCGCGCCGCAGCGCGGGAAAACCTCGACCTGATCCAGAAATCCTTCAATCTCGGAGAATCCGACCTGTTTACCCTGTTACGCGCCAGGGCTGCTTCCTTTGAGGCGGAGCAGTCTTACAACCAACAAGAGATCGCGCAGGCGTTGGCCCGCGCCCGCCTCAATCAAGCGCAAGGAGTCTTACCGTGACCGTATTCAATATCGGCTTCTCTCAATCGTTCGCACTGAGTCCTGAGCATGTCGAAGGGTCGAAGGGCTGTGTGGTTCGACAGGCTCACCACGAACGGCCAAGGTCAACAGCATTGATCTTGGCGCTGGTTCTCATGCTTTTGCCGCTGTTCGCCTTTGCCGGCGGCGGCGATGACCACAGCCACGGCGACGAGGCCAAGGCGCCCATCGCTGCAACGGCAGCAGGCGGGGCGCGGCTGGAATTGAAGTCGCCCGACGTGGAACTGTTGGGAATACTCCGCGACGGCAAGCTCACTCTCTATGTCGACCGCTACGCCAGCAATGAGCCGATCCGCAGCGCCAGGATCGAACTCGAAAGCAACGGGCGCAAGGTTCAGGCACAAGCGGAAAAAGACGGCAGCTATACGGCCGCCGCGGATTGGCTCAGGCAGCCCGGCAAACATGAAGTCGTGGCGAGCGTGGAAGCGGACGGGCTGGAAGACCTGCTCATCGGCGCCCTGGAAGTTCCCGGCACGAAACCCGAAGCCCTCGGGCGCACCTGGCTCGATGATGCGAAGTGGGTGGCTGGCGGTGTCGCGGCGGCCACCCTGCTGGCAGTGTTGTTCAGGCGTGTGCGCCGCCGCAAGGGCGTTGCGGCAAGCGCGTTGTTGCCCTTGTTTGCGGCTTTTCTGCTCGGCGGGCACGGCAATCCAGGCTTCGCGCACGGCGACGAAGATCACGGCGACAAACCCCATGCCGCGCCTGCTGGTGCGGCGAGTAACGTGCCGGCCGCCGCGCAGGCTGCTCCTGTGCGCTTGCCCGACGGCAGTGTTTTCGTGCCCAAGCCGGTGCAGCGGCTGCTCGGCATCCGTACCGTGCTGGGCGAGCTGCGCGACATCGCCCAAACCGTGGAACTCAATGGCCATGTCAGTACCGACCCGAATTTCAGCGGGCGCGTGCAGTCCGGCCAGTCGGGGCGGATTGCAACGCCAGTCGGCGGCTTCCCAACTTTGGGCATGAAGGTAAGTAAAGGGCAAATCCTGGCCTACATCGAACCCGCCGCCAGCAACATCGAGAAAGGCAATCAGCAGGCTCAACTGGCCGAATTGAGCAGCAATCTCGGCCTCGCCGAAAGGCGTGCAGAGCGGCTGGAGCAATTGGTGGGCAGCCTGCCGCAAAAGGAGATCGAAGCGGCGCGGGCTGAAGCAGCCAGTCTCAAGGCCCGCAAGGCGGCGGTGGCGGCTAGCCTGTTTCAGCGCGAGGCCCTGCGTGCGCCGGTTTCCGGCGTGATCAGCCGAGCCGATGTGGTCGCTGGCCAAGTGGTGGAAGCCAGGGAGATCCTGTTTGAAGTGATGGATCCATCCAGACTCCGAGTGGAGGCCGTCGCCTACGATACCGCGCTGGCCGGACAGGTGGCGGGCGCCTCCGGCGTGACCGCTGGCAACCAGCCATTGGCGTTGGCGTTCATCGGACTCAGCCATCAGCTCCGCGAACAGGCGCTGCCCATGCAGTTCGCCGTCAAGCCGCCGTTGCCAACATTAAGCGTGGGCCAGCCGGTTAAGGTGTTCGTGCAAACCAAGCAGGCCATCCGCGGCATCCCTGTTCCGCAAGGCAGCGTCATGAAAAGCAGCAACGGCGAGAGCATCGTGTGGCTGCACGCCTCCGCCGAGCGCTTCGTGCCGCAACGGGTGAAGCAGCAGCTGCTGGACGGCAATACGGTCACGGTACTGGAGGGGTTGCATGACGGCGACCGGGTAGTGACGCAGGGCGCGGCGCTGCTTTCGCAGATCAGGTAAGAGGTTAGGCGTGAGGGGTAAGGGGTGAGGCGAAAGCTCAAACCCGCACCGACCCCGCTTTTACTCATCACTCCTCACCCATTACTCCTCACATAAGGACAAACATGTTTAAGGCAATCATTCATTCCAGCCTGAGCCAGCGCATTTTTGTGCTCGCAGTGGCGATCCTGCTGCTGGTGTACGGCATGCTCAGCCTCAAGCAGTTGCCGGTGGACGTATTCCCCGACCTCAACAAACCCACCGTGACGCTGATGACCGAGGCTGCGGGCATGGCGCCGGAGGAAGTGGAGCAGCTCATTTCTTTCCCCGTCGAGACGGCGATGAACGGCTTGCCGGGAGTGACCCGCGTGCGCTCGGTTTCCGGCATCGGGCTGTCCGTCGTGTACGTGGAGTTCGACTGGGGCACGGATATTTACCGCAACCGCCAGCAGATCGCCGAGCGCCTGTCCCTGGTCAAGGAGCAGATTCCTGCCGGGATCACGCCGCAGATGGGGCCGATCAGCTCCATCATGGGCGAAATCATGCTGATCGCCATGACCGTTGACCCCGCCAAGGCGAACCCGATGCAGGCGCGTGAACTGGCCGACTGGGTGGTGCGGCCGCGTCTGTTGACTATTCCCGGCGTGTCGCAGGTCATCCCCATCGGCGGCGAGGTGAAGCAGTACCGCGTCACGCCAGACCCGGCCAATCTCGACCGCCTGGGCATCTCGCTGGAACAGATGGAAAAGACGCTGGCGAATTTCGCCAGCAACACCAGCGGCGGCTTCCTGGAATCGCAGGCGCAGGAATACCTGATCCGCAATATCGGGCGCACCACCAAACTCGAAAATTTGCAGGATCTGGTGGTGGGCTACCGCGCGGGGGGGGCTATCCTGCTCAAGCAAGTCGCCAAGGTGGACTTCGCCGCCCGCCTGAAGCGCGGCGACGCAAGCTTCATGGGCAAGCCGGCGGTGATCCTGTCGGTGCAGAAGCAGCCTGCGGCGGATACGGTCAAACTGACGCGGGAAATCGAGGCGGCGCTCCAGGAGATGAACAAGGGCATGCCTGCCGGCATCGCCGTGAAAGACATCCTGTTCAAGCAGGCCAATTTCATCGAAAGCTCGGTGAGCAACGTGGAAGAGGCCTTGCGCGACGGCGCCATCATGGTGGCGGTGGTGCTGTTCCTGTTTCTGCTCAATTTTCGCACGACTTTCATATCGCTCACCGCGATCCCCGTCTCCATCCTGATTACGGTGCTGGTGTTCAAGTACTTCGGGCTGTCCATCAACACCATGACGCTGGGGGGGCTGGCCATTGCCATCGGCGAGCTGGTGGACGACGCGGTGGTGGGGGTGGAGAACGTATTCCGGCGCTTGAAGCAGAACCGCGCGGAGGGCGACAAAATACCCGTGCTGGAAGTGATCGCGGCGGCCACCCTGGAAGTACGTTCCGCCATCGTTTATGCCACCCTCATCATCGTGCTGGTGTTCGTGCCGCTGTTCGTTCTTTCCGGCATCGAGGGCAAGCTGTTCGCGCCGCTGGGCGTGGCCTACATCGTGTCCATCCTCGCCAGCATGCTGGTGTCGGTGACGCTGACGCCGGTGCTGTGCTATTACCTGCTGCCGAAAATGAAGCGGCTGGAGCATGACGACAGCCCGGTCGTCAAAAAACTCAAGCAATGGGATACGGGCCTGCTGCAATGGTCGTTCGACCACAGCAAGCTGGTGCTAGGCGCGGGACTGCTCGCGGTGGTGCTCGCCGCAGCCGCAGTGCCATTTTTCGCCCGTTCTTTCCTGCCCGCGTTCAACGAAGGCACGCTCACCATCACGGCCATCATGAACCCAGGCACTTCGCTTTCGGAGGCCAATCGCATCGGCACCCTGGCGGAACAGTTGATCCTGCAGGTGCCGGAAGTGACTCAGGTGGGACGCCGCACCGGTCGTGCCGAGCTGGACGAGCATGCGGAAGGCGTGCACTACGGCGAGATCGAGGTGGACCTGAAGAAATCCGCCCGCTCCCGTGAGGCCGTTCTGCAGGACATCCGCGACCGCCTCGCGCCACTGCCTGCGGCCATCAGCACCGGCCAGCCCATCTCGCACCGGCTTGACCACATGCTGTCCGGGGTGCGCGCGCAGATCGTGCTGAAAATCTTCGGCGACGACGTGGACACCCTGCGCGGACTGGCGGCGGATATGCAAACCCGGCTTGCCAACATCCCCGGCCTGGTGGATTTGCAGCTGGAAAAACAGGTGCGCATTCCGCAGCTGAAAATCAGCGTCGATTACGCCAAGGCCAGACAGTACGGCGTTACTCCGGCAGCGATCAATACCGCGCTGGAAACGCTGTCCAATGGCGCTACCGCAGCACAGGTGATCGAAGGCAACCGGCGCTTCGACGTGGTGATCCGTCTTGCTGATACCGACCGCACTGCGCAGGGCTTGAGCAATCTTTTGGTGGAAACGCCGAGCGGACGCATCCCGCTACGCCTCATCGCTGAAATCGAGGACAGCGACGGCCCCAACCAGATTTTGCGGGAAAACAGCCGCCGCCGCATGGTGCTGATGGGCAACAGTGACGGCACCGACATGGCGCAGATTATTCGCGATATCCGCGCCGAGCTTGCCAGATACCCGCTGCCAGAAGGTTATTTCACCAAACTGGAAGGCCAGTTCCAGGCACAGGAAGAAGCCAGCCAACTGATTACGGGGCTGTCGCTGGTGTCATTGGCCATGATCTTCCTGGTTTTGTACAGCCGCTACAAATCCACCGTGCTGTCGCTGATGATCATGGGCAATATTCCGCTCGCGCTGGTGGGTAGCGTTATCGCGCTGAAGCTCTCCGGCGGCGCGCTGTCGGTGGCGAGCCTGATCGGCTTCATCACCCTGGCCGGCATCAGCACGCGCAACGGCATCCTGAAGATCAGCCACTATATCAACCTGGTTGCGCACGAGGGTGAAGCGTTCGGCAAACAGATGATCGTCCGAGGCAGCCTGGAACGCCTCACGCCCGTACTCATGACCGCGCTGGTGGCGGCTTTCGCACTGATCCCCCTGATGCTGGCCGGAGGCGATCCAGGCAAGGAAATCCTGCATCCGGTGGCAGTGGTGATTTTCGGCGGCCTGGTGAGCTCCACGCTGCTGGATACCTTGCTCACGCCGGTGATGTTTTATCTGTGGGGGGAGAGGCCGATGATGAAATTGTTGGCGCAGGGCAGCAAGGAAAACTTCTGAATTCACACAAATCAAGGAGGGCAAGAGGAAGTCGGCCGCGCAATATTTTTTCGATGGCGTGACGACTTGCAAAAGTAGTAACGAGTAATTGCTAAAAACAGTAGTCTTTTTTTACATTAAGTTAAGGAGATACATCATGAAAAAATCAATTTTGTTTGCCGTTCTCACCACGGTTGCGCTATCCGCACCCATTGCTTTTGCCGATGACGCACACCACCCGGAGCAGGATAAAAAAGCCGCGCCAGCCAAATCAAGCAAGACCGCAGGTGCCGCAGACAAACAAACCGATATGCAAATGGACCAGATGCAGGAGCAGATGAAAAAAATGCAAGCGCAGATGGAAAAAATCCGCAAAACCACGGATCCCAAGGAACGCCAGAAACTCATGCAGCAGCATATGCAAAGCATGAACGAAGGCATGAAGATGATGCGCGGTATGTGTGGCGACATGAAGGGGGCAGCGGCATGATGGGCGGCGGCATGAAAGGTGGAATGAAGGGAGGCGACATGATGGAAAAACACATGGAGATGATGCAGATGATGCAGATGATGATGGACCAAATGATGGAACACCAGGGTCAGCAAGAATCCATGCCAATGCCGAAATAAGTATCCTGTCCGCGTCCAGGATGGGCGCGGACTTCACGGGAATGCGGTTTTTTTAATCGAAAAGGAAAATGAAATGAAATACCTGAATTTGTCACTGCTGGCAGCATCCCTGATTTTCTCGCAAGGCGCGTTTGCTCACAGCGATGAATATCTCGACACCCAAGCCGCACCGCACGGTGGGCAGTTGCGCATGGCGGGCATGTACCACTACGAGCTGGTGGTGAAGGCCAACGAAATTACGGTTTACCTCACTGACCATGCTGGTACGAAAATACCGAGCAACGCTGCGGCCGGAACGGCCACCGTGCTTTCCGGCAAAGACAAAGCCTCGGTGAAGCTGCAACCTGCCAGCGACAATGTGCTGAAGGGGGCGGGCAAATTCGGCCTTGCACCGGACATGAAGGTGGTGGTTTCCACCACCCTGCCGGGCCAATCCGCGGAACAGGCGCGCTTCACGCCGCTGCAAAAAACGAAGACGGAAGGCAAGTAAAAGCAAGCTAAGCAACATTGCATCAGACGGGATATAATTTATACTTAATGATAATTACTCCGAATACCTGCGAAGCTATCCCGTCTGCAGCACCCACCATCGGAAGGCAGGAGATTCATTCGTTTGTCATTTTATTATTTTAGGAGATTGAAGTTATGTATGGTTTCAGCATTCAACTCGACATACCGTTTGACGCCGCAGTTGAAAAAACTGTCGAAGGCCTGAAGAAGGAAGGCTTCGGCGTGCTTACCGATATCGACGTCAAGGCCACCATGAAGGCAAAGCTCAATATCGACAAACGCCCCTACCGCATTCTTGGCGCCTGCAACCCGCCGCTGGCCAACCGTGCCATCGATGCGGAATCCGACATCGGCCTGCTGTTGCCCTGCAATGTTGTGGTACGCGAAGAAGCGGACGGCAAGATCACCGTCGCTTTCCTGGATCCCGACGTGATGGTGAAGCTCATCGACAATCCTGAAATCCTGGAAGTGGCAAAAGAAGCGCGCGCCCGGCTGGAACGCGTGCGCGACAGCCTGAAGGCATAACCGATACAACGCTGACTACGGGAACGTAGAAAGTGGAAAGGAGTGCGACATGTATGGATGGGATCACGGAGGCTGGATGTCCGGCAGCGGCGGCTGGATGATTTTCGGCTGGTTCTGGATGGCGCTCATTTGGCTGGTTCCCATCCTGCTGCTGTTCGCTCTCGCCAAATACCTGTTCGGTAGCCAAAAATTCGGCGCGCCCGCCAAGGAAGAAACGCATCGGTCCGCCCTCGACATTCTGGACGAGGCCTATGCCCGCGGGGAATTGACGCGCGAGGACTATTTGCAAAAACGCGACGATTTGCAGAAGACATAGGGGCGATTTTCAAGAAAAACGTTACCACTCATCCCCTTAAGAAGAAAATGAAAAATGAAGCAATTTTTTCATATTTACCCTTGCGACATTGGCACTCGACATGCCTTATGCGCTTGGTGAACCCCCAAGGCCAGGAAATCAGGAAATGATGCCAATTGATGATAGCGCATCAGGGACAAACCGTGCCTATGGTGAAGAAATGGTATCGACGTCCACATCGGCGCAAGGTGCGGACGTTTTATTTTGTGCCACCCATCCGAAAAGGAACCCAGCCATGCACAACTTTCCCTTGATCGCCCTAATCTTCGGCGCCTTGATCTCAAACAGCACATTGGCAGTCTCTGCGCACCATCCCAAGCAGCAGGATCAAGCACCTAAAGCCTCGACAGCAATTGGCACGCAAATGGCGAAGCCGCTGGTCGAAGTCTGGAAATCGCCCACCTGCGGATGCTGCAAGGACTGGATCAAGCACCTGGAACAGAACGGCTTCTCAGTGCGCAGTCATGATGACGGCAATACCGACGCTCGCGTTCGACTTGGCATGCCCATCAAGTACGGCTCGTGCCACACGGCGAGCGTTGGCGGCTATGCGCTGGAAGGCCATGTGCCAGCGCGCGAAGTTCACCGCTTGCTGAAGGAGCGACCCAAGGCCGTGGGCCTTGCCGTGCCCGCGATGCCGATCGGCTCACCCGGCATGGACGGTCCGGAATACGGCAACCGCAAAGATCCCTACGATGTGCTGCTGGTCCGCAGGGACGGCAACTCAACGGTTTTTCAACCCTACCGCTGACCCAAGGAGTTCAACAGACACGTTTACCGGCGTTGCTGTTCGGCGCAGGCGCAACCGGGCATGCAGATGATGGAACAGCACATGGAAATGATGTTTGCGCATCATGCACAAACCACCCAAACCACCCAAACCACCCAAACCACCCATAGTGAAATAGTATTGGCGCAAGCTGCGAGAGGTTAAATAAAGAACCCCGCCGCAAGCAGCGGGTTATTGTGACGAATTGCTCGAAAATTATAGATTTTCATTGCAATTTTATTCATACGCTGCAAGCGGCGGGGAACTTAGACCCATAGTGATTAATTTCAGCGGCGATTCAAAACAGTTCAGCGTCTGGCGTGCGGCCAAGCCGATAATCATCGGCTGATTGCGGGATTGGAAAAACGCTAGCGAGTACGAGTAATCTGTTCAAATGCTAATTGAATCGTAGGCGAAATTAGGTTAGAATTCGTTTTTTTAGGCGCGTAGCTCAGCTGGTTAGAGCACCACCTTGACATGGTGGGGGTCGTTGGTTCGAGTCCAATCGCGCCTACCAAATTCTTAAAAAGTGCGGCCATGCCGCACTTTTGTTTTGGTAGGATTCAAATGCCTGTTATTCGCTTGCCTGATGGCTCCGAGCGCAAATTCGATCAGCCAGTAACGGTAGCCGAAGTGGCTGCCAGCATCGGTGCGGGTTTGGCTCGCGCGGCACTGGCCGGCAAGGTCGACGGCAAGCTGGTGGATACCTCCCACCTCATCGCGGTGGATGCCGAACTGGCTATTATCACCGACCGGGATGCAGAAGGCCTGGAAGTGATCCGCCACTCCACTGCGCATCTCCTCGCGCAAGCCGTAAAATCCCTCTTCCCTGATGCTCAGGTTACGATCGGCCCGGTGATCGAGGATGGCTTCTTCTACGATTTCTCCTACAAGCGCCCGTTCACGCCTGATGACCTGCTGGCCATCGAAAAGAAAATGGCGGAGCTTGCAAAGGCCGACCTGAAAGTCGAACGCAAGGTGCTGCCGCGCTCTGACGCCATTGCCTTCTTCAAGGGGCTGGGCGAGCAGTATAAGGCGCAGATCATCGAATCCATTCCCAGCGACGAGGATGTGTCGCTGTATGCCCAGGGTGACTTCACCGACCTGTGCCGTGGCCCGCACGTACCCTCCACCGGCAAGCTCAAGGTGTTCAAGCTGATGAAGGTGGCAGGGGCTTACTGGCGCGGCGACTCGAAGAACGAAATGCTGACGCGCGTGTATGGCACAGCCTGGTCGAAGAAGGAAGACCAGGAAGCCTATCTGCATCGTCTGGAAGAAGCCGAAAAGCGCGACCACCGCAAGATCGGCAAGCTGCTGGACCTGTTCCATACCCAGGAAGAAGCGCCGGGCATGGTGTTCTGGCATCCCAGGGGCTGGACGCTGTACCAGATCGTCGAGCAGTACATGCGCGGCGTGTTCCGCGACAACGGCTACCAGGAAATCCGCACGCCGCAGGTGGTGGATCGCTCCCTGTGGGAGAAATCCGGTCACTGGGACAAGTTCCAGGCGATGATGTTCACCACCCATTCGGAAAATCGCGATTACGCAGTCAAGCCGATGAACTGCCCGTGCCATATCCAGGTGTTCAACCAGGGCCTGAAGAGCTACCGCGATCTGCCCCTGCGGCTGGCCGAATTCGGCTCTTGCCACAGGAACGAGCCTTCCGGCACGCTCGCCGGCATCATGCGGGTGCGCAACTTCACCCAGGACGATGCTCATATTTTTTGTACCGAAGCGCAGATCCAGGATGAAGTGGCGACCTTCATCGACCTGCTGCAAAAGGTCTATGCTGAATTCGGCTTCGACGATATTGTCGTCAAGCTTTCCACCCGGCCGGAGCAGCGCGTCGGCTCCGACGAGGTGTGGGACAAGGCCGAGGCAGCTCTGGAAACGGCGCTCAAGCGCAAGGGTCTGGAATTCGAACTGCAGCCGGGCGAGGGGGCATTTTATGGGCCGAAGATCGAATTTTCGCTGCGTGACTGCCTGAATCGCGTCTGGCAGTGCGGCACCATTCAGGTGGACTTCTCCATGCCTGGCCGGCTGGACGCAACCTACATCAACGAAGAGAGCGCCAAGCAGACGCCGGTAATGCTGCACCGCGCCATTCTCGGCTCGCTCGAGCGCTTCATCGGCATCCTGATCGAACACTACGCCGGGGCTTTCCCGATGTGGCTGGCACCGCAGCAGTTGGTGGTCATGAATATCACCGATGCCCAGGCGGATTATGTGCGTGAGGTGGTGGCCGAGCTCAAAAAGAATGGTCTGCGCGTCGAGGCGGACTTGAGAAATGAGAAAATAACCTATAAAATACGGGAACATAGTTTGCAAAGGCTGCCTTACCTCCTGATCGTGGGGGACAAAGAGGTGGCTTCGAAACAGGTTGCCGTACGTACCCGTAAAGGCGAAGACCTAGGCCAGATGCCGCTCGAAGCGTTGATTGAGCGGCTCAAAGGCGAGGTCGCCGAGAGGGTAGGTACGGTTTAATTTTTTTGATTTTGGAGGTTTTGCTATCGCTCAGGAAAAAGAATCACGAATCAATGGCGAGATTACTGCGCCCGAGATTCGTTTGGTCGGTGTGGAAGGTGAGCCGCTTGGCATAGTTAGCCTGGCCGAGGCCATGAAAATGGCGGAAGATGCCGAGATCGACCTGGTCGAGATCGCTCCGCAAGCCCAGCCGCCGGTGTGCCGTTTGATGGATTACGGCAAGTTCAAATACCGCGAAAGCAAGAAGCAGCACGAAGCCAAGCTGAAGCAGATTCAGATCAAGGTCAAGGAAGTGAAGTTTCGTCCGGGAACGGACGAGGGCGACTATCTGATCAAGTTGCGCAATCTGATCCGTTTTCTGGAAGAAGGCGACAAGTGCAAAATCACGCTGCGTTTCCGCGGTCGGGAGATGGCGCACCAGGAGATCGGTTTGCGGCTCCTCAAGCGCGTTGAGGCCGATCTGATGGAACACGGTACGGTCGAGCAGTTCCCGAAAATGGAAGGCCGTCAGATGGTGATGGTGTTGTCGCCGAAGAAGAAGTAGTAGGAATCTGGCGGTCAACAGATCGGTATTGTTGACCGCTAAAAACAAGTGGTGTTCAGGCTACCAAGTTTCCCCGCAGGGGAGCGCCTGGCATCAAGCTAAAATGTAGGAGTTGAACATGCCTAAGATGAAAACCAAGAGCGGCGCTGCCAAGCGCTTCAAGTCTCTGGGTGGCGGCGGTATCAAGCGCACCCATTCCCACCTGCGCCACATCCTGACCAAGAAAACGACCAAGCGCAAGCGTCAGCTGCGCGGTACTACGATGGTTTGTGCGAGCGACATGAAGTCGGTTCGCGCCATGATGCCCTACGCGTAAGGAGACGGAAAAATGCCAAGAGTTAAACGTGGTGTAACGGCGCGCGCGCGCCACAAGAAAGTTCTGGAACAGGCCAAGGGTTTCCGCGGCCGCCGCAAGAACGTATACCGCATCGCCAAACAGGCGGTGATGAAAGCCGGTCAGTATGCTTATCGTGACCGTCGCCAGAAGAAGCGCCAATTCCGCGCGCTGTGGATTGTCCGTATCAACGCGGCAGCTCGCGAACTGGGCCTGACTTACAGCGTGTTCATGAACGGCCTGAAGAAAGCCGCAATCGAAGTGGACCGCAAGGTTCTGGCCGATCTGGCGGTGTTCGACAAGCCCGCTTTTGCACACATCGTGGATCAGGTAAAAGTCCGCCTCGCTGCCTAGCCAGCAGTAAAGAAAAAGGAGGCTGAGAGGCCTCCTTTTTTTGTTTGGGTGGTTTCATTTGTAGGATGCGCCATGCGCATCCCTCCGTTGCGTATGCCGCATCGACGAAAAATAAATGCAAAATCTAGACGCAATCCTGAAAGAAGCGCAGGCTGCCTTCGCCGGAATAGATAATCCGGCTGAGCTGGAGCAGGCCAAGGCGCGCTATCTGGGCAAGAGTGGCGTGCTCACCGAGCAGCTCAAGCAGCTCGGCAAAATGCCGCCCGATGAGCGCCGTGAAGCGGGTGCCCGCATCAACCAGGCGAAGGACTTGCTGGAGCAGGCCCTGAAAGATCGGCGTGAGGCGATACAGGAGCGGCTGCTGCAGGCTCAACTGGCGCAGGAAGCGCTCGATGTGACGCTGCCAGGCCGCGGTTTGGGGGTGGGCGGCCTGCATCCGGTTACGCGCACTCTACAGCGCATCGAGGCCTTGTTCCGTTCCATCGGTTTCAGCGTCGCAGAAGGGCCGGAAATCGAGAGCGATTTCTATAACTTCACCGCGCTGAATATTCCCGAGAATCATCCCGCCCGTGCCATGCACGACACCTTCTACGTGGACGACCAGCATGTGCTGCGCACTCATACCTCGCCGGTGCAGGTGCACTATATGCAGAATCATCAACCGCCGCTGAAGGCCATCGCGCCGGGCCGGGTATACCGCTGCGATTCCGACGTCACGCACACACCCATGTTCCATCAGGTTGAGGGGCTATGGGTGGACGAGCAGGTGAACTTCGCCGAACTCAAGGGCGTGCTGGCCGATTTCATGCAGCGCTTCTTCGAGCGCGATGACCTCAAGGTGCGCTTTCGTCCCTCGTTCTTTCCCTTTACCGAACCTTCGGCGGAAATGGACATCGGCTGCGTGATGTGCGGCGGCACGGGTTGCCGCGTGTGCAGCCATACCGGCTGGCTCGAAGTGCTGGGCTGCGGCATGGTGCACCCCAACGTGTTTGGCCACGTCAACGTGGACAGCGAGAAATACCTCGGTTTTGCCTTCGGTCTGGGTGTTGAGCGCCTGGCGATGCTGCGTTACGGCGTGAACGATTTGAGGTTGTTCTTTGAGAGCGATCTGAGATTTTTAAGGCAGTTCAACTGAATGAAATTTTCCGAAAACTGGCTGCGTGCCTACGTCAATCCCGATCTCGACAGTGACCGGCTCGCCCATGCCCTGACCATGGCGGGGCTGGAGGTGGAGGCGCTGGAATCGGTCGCGCCTCCCTTCGACAAGGTGGTGGTGGGAGAAGTGCTGTCGCTGGAGAAGCATCCCGATGCCGACCGGCTGAATGTCTGCCGGGTCAATATCGGTGCCGGCGAACCGTTGCAGATTGTGTGCGGTGCGGCCAATGTTCGTGCCGGAGCGAAGGTTCCGTGCGCCCTGGTCGGTGCGCAACTGCCGAAGATGGCGATCAAGCAGGCCAAGGTGCGTGGCGTCGAATCCTTCGGCATGCTGTGTTCCGAGCAGGAGCTGGGACTGGCCGATGAAAGCAGCGGCCTGTTGCTGCTGCCGTCCGATGCGACGGTCGGGCAATCGATCCGCGACTATCTCGGCCTCGACGACAAGCTGTACACCCTCAAGCTTACTCCCAACCGCAGCGACTGCCTGAGCGTAACCGGCGTGGCGCGCGAAGTGGCGGCGGTGACGGGCGCGGCGTTGAACCTGCCGAATGCGGTGGTCGTGCCTGCCTCCATTCCTGACCGGATCGCTGTTGCGGTGGATAAACCCGCGGCTTGTCCGCGTTATTGCGGTCGGGTGCTGAAAGGCCTCAATGCGATGGCAACTACGCCGGAATGGATGGCACGCCGGCTGAAAAGAAGCGGACTGCGTCCGATCAGTGCGATCGTGGATGTGACCAATTACGTTCTGCTGGAACTGGGGCAACCGCTGCATGCGTTTGACCTGGCGAAAATTCAGGGCGGCATCAGCGTGCGTTTCGCCCGTTCCGGAGAGCGACTGGAACTGCTCAACCAGCAGACGGCAGCACTGGATTCCGACATGCTGGTCATCAGCGACGCTGTCCAGGTTCTGGCACTGGCAGGCGTGATGGGCGGCCAGGCCAGCGCGGTGTCTGATGAGACCGTCGATATTTTCCTGGAAAGCGCCTTCTTCAGCCCGGAAACGATCGCCGGCAAGGCGCGCCGGCTGACCCTTTCCACCGATTCATCCTATCGTTTCGAACGCGGTGTGGATTTCGCCGCAACGCGTGCTGCACTGGAGCGGGGAACGCTGTTGCTGCTGGAAATCTGCGGCGGCGCGGCAGGCGAGATCACCGAGGTGGCGGCTGAATTGCCGCAGCGTGCGCCGATCCGGCTACGGGTGGCGCGCGTCAATCAGGTGCTGGGCATAGGTTTGAGCGCAGTCCAAATAGCGGCGCTGCTGTCCCGCCTGCAATTCGATTTTGCCGAAGACGGCGGGGTATTCCAGGTCACACCGCCGAGCTATCGCTTCGATCTGGCCATCGAGGCCGACCTGATCGAAGAAATGGCGCGGCTCTACGGCTACGACAACATCCCCGCACTGCCACCCCGAGGCAGTCTGAACATGCTGGCCCAGTCCGAGGCGGCGCGGGGGCGGGATGCGCTGCGGGCGCTGCTGACTGCGCGCGATTACCAGGAAGTGATCAATTACAGTTTTGTCGACGCGGCGTGGGAGCGCGATATTGCCGGCAACGACAGTCCGCTGCCGCTAAAAAACCCGATTGCCAGCCAGATGGGCGTAATGCGCTCGACCCTGTTCGGTGGGTTGATCGATAACCTGTGCTTCAATCTCAACCGCAAGCAGGAACGCGTGCGCCTGTTTGAAACCGGGTGCTGCTTCTACCGGTCGGCAGATGGCTTTAACCAGCCTGAAAGAATCGCCGGCCTGTGTTACGGCAACGCCAAGCCCGAGCAGTGGGGCGAGGCGGTGCGCGCAGTGGATTTTTATGACGCCAAGGCGGATGTGGAAGCCCTCTTCTGGCCTGCGGTTCCCCGCTTCGAAGCCGCCTCGCATCCAGCGTTGCACCCCGGTCAGTCAGCAAAGGTGTGGCTGGAAGGTGAGTTTCTCGGCTGGATAGGCACGCTACATCCGAAGTGGCAGCAGAAATACGAGCTGCCGGCTGCGCCGGTATTGTTCGAGCTGGATATGGCCGTGATGCTGCGCGGTCGGGTTCCGGCGTTTGCCGAGATCTCGAAGTTTCAGGTGGTGCGCCGCGATATCGCGGTGGTCGTGGACGAGGGAGTCAGCGTGCAGACCTTGCTTGATGGCATGAGTGAGCACTTGCCGGATGTCGTCGCCGAGCTCGCGTTGTTTGATGTTTATCGAGGCAAAGGCATTGATTTGGGTAAAAAAAGTCTTGCATTCCGGGTGTTGATGCAAGATACTCGACAGACTCTGACCGATGAAGAAGTAGACGCGGTGACCGCGCAACTTGCTGAAGTTTTGACTTCCCGCTTCGGCGCGAAGTTACGTAATTGAGGAACGGACATGACATTAACAAAAGCAGAACTTGCAGACATGCTGTTCGAAAAAGTGGGATTGAACAAACGGGAAGCCAAGGACATGGTGGAATCCTTCTTTGAAGAGATTCGCGTATCCCTGGAAAAAGGGGAAGGCGTCAAGTTGTCCGGGTTCGGCAACTTCGAATTGCGTGACAAGCCCGAACGTCCTGGCCGCAATCCCAAAACCGGTGAAGAAATTCCGATCACCGCGCGGCGCGTGGTGACCTTTCATGCCAGCCAGAAGTTGAAGGCGATGGTGGAAGAATCCTATCAATTAGAGGCCGCAAATGGCGGAACTCGCAAGCAAGCCTGATTTACCGCCGATTCCGGCAAAGCGTTATTTCACGATTGGTGAAGTGAGCGAATTGTGCGGGGTCAAGCCCCACGTACTGCGCTACTGGGAGCAGGAGTTCACCCAGCTCAAGCCGGTGAAACGGCGCGGCAATCGCCGCTACTACCAGCACCACGAGGTGCTGCTGGTGCGTCGCATCCGCGACCTGCTGTACGAACAGGGTTTCACCATCAGCGGCGCGCGCCATCGCCTGGAAGACGCGGGTGATCAGCAAGCGCCGGCAGTGGTCGCAGACGCCATATCTGAAGCAGGCCATACGATGGATCTGGCATTGCTAAGACGGGAAATCAAAAGCGTGCTGGAAATGCTTCGAATGTAGCCGAGCCCGGAGGTTTCGGCTATAATGCCGTTTCTCGGGGCGTAGCGCAGCCTGGTAGCGTACTTGCATGGGGTGCAAGTGGTCGGAGGTTCAAATCCTCTCGCCCCGACCAACTAATAATTGAAGCGGAAGCCCGAATGGGTATGCCGCTTCGAGATTTCACTGGCCAACCGTAAAAATCAACGATGCGGATTCTGTTGAGTAACGATGACGGTTATTTCGCTCCTGGCTTGGCCTGCCTTGCCGAAACACTTTCCTCCCTTGCCGATATCACTGTAGTCGCCCCAGAGCGCGACCGCAGCGGTGCCAGCAACTCGCTCACACTTGATCGCCCGCTAAGCTTACGCAGAGCCCATAGCGGTTTCTATTACGTGAACGGCACCCCCACCGACTGCGTCCATCTTGCCGTGACCGGCATGCTGGATCATCTGCCTGACATGGTGATTTCGGGCATCAACCACGGTGCCAACATGGGCGACGACACGATTTATTCCGGTACGGTGGCGGCGGCAACTGAAGGCTACCTCCTGGGTATCCCCTCAATCGCTGTGTCCTTGGTGAGCAGGGGGGCTGGCAACTATGTCGCTGCAGCACGCGTGGTCGCCGAGATTGTCAAGCACCACCAGGATCAGCCCTTCACCAGTCCGGTGCTGTTGAACGTCAACGTGCCGGATGTTCCCTACGAGCAAATTCAGGGCCGGGAAGTCACGCGGCTGGGCAGGCGCCACAAGGCCGAGCCGGTGGTGAAATCGGAGAACCCGCGTGGCGAAACGGTATACTGGGTGGGCGCGGCCGGCGCTGCGCAGGATGCCGGGGCCGGCACGGATTTCGGTGCTGTGGCACGCGGCATGGTTTCTGTGACGCCGTTGCAGATCGACTTGACTCATTATGGGCAGATGGACGTGATCAAAGGGTGGTTATGAGTGCGAAATTCAGTGGCATCGGCATGACTTCGCAGCGTACCCGTGTGCGCATGGTGGAGCGCTTGCGCAGCCAGGGCATCAAGGACGAGGTGGTGCTCGATGCGATGGCTTCCGTGCCGCGCCATATTTTCGTGGACGAGGCATTGGCCACCCGCGCCTACGAAGACTGCTCGCTGCCGATCGGTTTCGGGCAGACCATTTCCAACCCCCAAACCGTTGCGCGCATGACTGAGTTGCTGCGCGGCGGCAGATCGCTGGGCCGAGTACTGGAAATCGGCACGGGCTGCGGCTATCAGACTGCCGTGCTGGCACGCCTGGCGAAGGAAGTGTATTCCGTTGAGCGGATCGCGCCGCTGCTGATGAAGGCGCGGGGGCATCTGCGCGAAATTCGCGCCGCCAACATCAAGGTCAAGCATGCAGACGGCTCCCTCGGGTTGGAGGAACTGGGGCCGTTCGACGGCATCATCATGACTGCGGCTGCCACCCACGTGCCGGAGGCGCTGCTGCCGCAATTGGCCGAGGGTGGGCGGATGGTGTTCCCGATTGGAACCGGCGAGCAGCGCCTTTGTCTGATCGAACATACCGCTGAAGAATATCGTCAAACGACGCTGGAAGTGGTGAAATTCGTGCCGCTATTGCCGGGGTTGGCATGAACCTAGGCGCTGTCCTGGCCGCTAGTGCATTTGCTTTGATGGTAAGCGGTTGCGCATCGACAAAGTCGAGTGCGCCTGTGGTCGAGCGTGTTTCAATGGCCCAAAAGGCACCCGTTACAAGCAGGAAGGACGGGGACGGGCGTCCCCAGGCTTATACTGTGCAGAAGGGCGATACCTTATATGGTATCGCGCTGGAGCATGGCTTCGACTACAAGGAAGTGGCGGAGTGGAACGGCATCACGTCGCCCTACACCATCCGCATCGGCCAGCAATTGAAGTTTAATGTCTCTCCACAGACGGTAGTGGTCACTCCGTTGAAAGCCGGGTCGGTGGTGGATGCCCGGCAAGCCGTCGAGGATCCGTTGCTGAAGACCCAGCCCAAAGCGGTTAAGCTGGCTTATTCCCCGCTAGGGGACTCCGATCCGCTACGGGCTAAAGCCCGTGCGGAATCGCATGCAGAACAGGCAGAAAAGGGTTCCACGGCCAGGGCGGAATCCCAGGACAAGCCAGCGTCGGCTGAATTGCCGGCAGAGAAAAAAGAGGGTATCCAGGCCGATGATGATGAGCGGGTCGAATGGAACTGGCCCGCTGCGGGCAAGGTGATCGCGCCGTTCAATGAGTCATCCGGTTCTGGCAAAGGCCTGGATATCGGCGGGAAGAGCGGTCAACCGGTTCTCGCTGCGGGACCGGGCAAAGTGGTTTATAGCGGTAGCGGACTGCGCGGCTATGGAAAATTGGTGATCATCAAGCACAACAAGACTTATTTGAGCGCCTACGCGCACAATCACAAGATTCTGGTCAAGGAAGGGCAGAACGTGATCAGGGGCCAGAAAATTGCCGAAATGGGTGATTCCGATGCCGATCAGGTCAAGCTGCATTTCGAGATACGGCGGTTTGGCAAACCGGTCGATCCGATAAAATATCTGCCGCAAACGGCCTTCCACGGGCTTCAGCCCGTAGTAAAGTCGGAGTCCTTATAGGGAATGACAGACCCGCATGAGCGATGATATCTTTGGCGAAGAAGAGGAATTCCCGGGTGTAGGGAAGGCTGCTCTTGAAGAGGAGAAGGCCGATGTGGCGCCGGAGCTGAAAGAGAATCCAAGCGAGCATCAATCCGATCCCATGCTGATCTACTTCAATGAAATAGGTCAGAATGAGCTGCTGAGCGCTGCCGAGGAGTACACCCTGGCATGCCGGGTGAAGCTGGGAGATTTCGATGCGCGCCAGCGGATGATCGAGTGCAATCTCCGGTTGGTCGTGAATATCGCCAAGCACTACGTGAGTCGTGGCATGGCATTGCTGGACCTGATCGAGGAAGGCAACCTGGGGCTCATCCATGCCCTGGAAAAATTCGATCCGGAGCGGGGGTTCCGCTTTTCCACCTACGCCACCTGGTGGATACGGCAGAATATCGAACGCGCCATCATGAACCAGTCGCGCACTATCCGCATTCCGGTGCATGTGATCCGGGAGATGAACATCTGCCTGCAGGCGTTTCGTCACCTTGAGGCCCACAAGAACCACGAACCCAGCGTGGAAGAGGTGGCGCACTTGCTGGGCAAGCCAGTGGCCGATGTGCGCTACGTGCTGAACCTGAATGAGCGCATAGCATCCCTGGATACGCCGCTGGATATCGACCCTAGCCTCTCCCTGTGTGATGCGCTTCCTGACGAGAACACCCTCTCGCCAGAACTGCAACTGCAGCACACCGAGCTTGAGGCGCTTGTGCGTCAGTGGCTGGAGGAACTGGGAGACAAACAGCGCTGCGTGATAGAGCGGCGCTTTGGCTTGAACGGGCACGCCATTCACACCCTGGAGGAAGTAGCTGACACCCTGGATATCACCCGTGAGCGGGTGCGCCAGATTCAGGTGGAGGCCTTGAAACTTTTGCGCCGCAGCTTGAAGCGCAAGGGGATATCGCGAGACGATACCCTCTGAGAAATCAAGGATCCCGGGAAAATCAGTCGGTACGAATTTTGCGGATTACTGTAGAGATAGCAAGTCTAAACACGGAAGGCGTGCGTGCCCAGACTTGTCAAGTAGGTCATAACGCGCGCAGCCATGTCATGCAGTGGCACGACTTCATCGACGCCGCCAGTGAGGATGGCTTCCTTGGGCATGCCGAACACCACGCAACTGGCTTCATCCTGGGCGAAATTGAAGGCGCCTGCCTGCTTCATCTCCAGCATCCCCTTGGCGCCATCCTTGCCCATGCCGGTAAGAATCACGCCGATTGCATTCTTACCCACATGATTCGCAGCGGAACGGAACAGGACGTCCACCGAGGGACGGTGACGATTGACGGGCGGTCCATCGGATAGCTCGCAGATGTAATTGGCGCCGCTGCGCTTTACCATCAAGTGGGAATGTCCCGGCGCGATAAAGGCATGACCTGGCAGGATGCGGTCGCCATTTTCGGCTTCTTTCACCGAAATCTTGCACAGCGTGTCGAGGCGCTGGGCGAACGACTTGGTGAAAGTTTCCGGCATGTGCTGAGTGATGGCGATGCCGGGGCAGTCCGACGGCAATTTGATGAGGAAGTCCTTGATCGCCTCGGTTCCACCCGTGGAGGCGCCAACGATAATCAATTTTTCTGTCGAGGCGATATGATTGGACAGGGATGGCAGTATGGCATCGGCCGTCAGACTCTTCTGGACTGTCATGGCCGGAGCCTTTCTCAGGCGCGCCTTGGCGGCGGCACGGATCTTGTCGGCGATTTCATCGCTGTATTCCTGCAAGCTGCGGCTGATATCGAGTTTGGGTTTGGAAACGAAATCGACCGCGCCCAGTTCCAGCGCGCGGCAGGTGATGTCGGAGCCTTTCTCGGTGAGGGTAGTAATCATCACCACCGGCATGGGCCTGAGGCGCATCAGTTTTTCCAGGAAATCCAGGCTATCCATGCGCGGCATTTCGACATCGAGGGTGATCACGTCGGGGTTCAGCGTCTGGATCATTTTTCTGGCGACGAGGGGATCGGGCGCTGAACCGACCACCTTTAAATCTTTGTGGCTTTCGATAATCTCCTTGAGCGCACTGCAGATGAGTGCAGAGTCAGCGACAATGAGAACTTTGATGGTCATATAAACTTCCATGTTTGAGGTGAGGGGCTAGGGGCGAGAGGCTGGCAGCCCCTCTCCTCCGCTCAAAATAGTTCCACGTCGCGCTTTCCATCTTGGCGTAATCCAGACGAGACTCATAATCCTTCTCGCGTTCAACGCTGGTGTTGTTGTGAACGCCTTTCTGTCCCCCGGTTATCTATGGGCAGCGAGAGCGAGGTGCTTGGCCTGGGGCGATAGTTCATAGACGGTCTTGCCCAGCGATTTGAACAAATCGGCGGCATGATAAAAGCTTTCCGAGTGGCCGGCAAACAGCAAGCCGTCCTTGTGCAGCAGCGGGACGAACTTCTTCAGTACATCGTATTGAGTTTTTTTGTCGAAATAGATCATGACATTGCGGCAGAAAATCGCATCGAACGGCCCGCGCATCGGCCAGGATTCATCGAGCAGGTTGATTTGCCTGAAGGTGATCATGTCGCGCAATTCTTGGCGCACCAGGGCCTGTCCTTCATGCTGTCCGGTGCCTTTGAGAAAAAACTTTTTCACCATTTCCTCCGGCATCTTTTCCAGCCGCTCCAGCGGATAGACGCCTTCCTGGGCCTGTTGCAATACCATGGTGTCCAGATCCGTCGCCAGGATGTGCACCGGCGGGGTGAATGTGCCGAACAGATCCACCATGGTCATGGCCATGGAATAGGGCTCTTCACCGGTAGAGGCGGCAGAGCACCAGAGCGAGATCGGCTGCTTCATGCCGCGCTTTTTTACATGCTCGGCCAGGAGCGGGAAATGATGCTGCTCGCGGAAAAAGGAGGTGAGGTTGGTAGTGAGGCAGTTGGTGAAAGCCTCCATTTCCACATCGTCGCCACGCTCAAGGCGGGCCAGGTATTCGTTAAAGCTAGGTATTCGTGTCGTACGCAAACGTCGCGCCAGGCGGCTGTAGACCATGTCCTGCTTGGCGGGCGACAGGGAAATGCCAGCCCGATCATAGATCAGCTTGCGGATACGTTCGAAATCTTGCGCAGTGAAATGAAATTCGCGTGCATCGTTAATTGGGGATTCTGCCATAACTAATTTTTTGAGTGCTGAGTCGCAAGTTTAGAGGCTGGTAGTCAGTGAACATGAAATGCTGTCATTGTAGGTCGGGTTTTAACCCGACATGTCGGGCTGAAGCCCGATCTTGTATCTTGTTTCCCGTGGTGGTTGGCTTCCACCCTACGAGGCGGGGAGAGCTTGAGTCAACCTGAAGGGTCGAACCTTGATTTGTAGATAGGGACCTCCGCCTCTCTTTCCGCCGGACACCACACTGGTCGGCAGCCAAGGACCTGGGAACCAGAGACCCTGTATGGACAAGGTACGCGGCAGTGAAAGACACCCTGAGCTGCAAGGAGGACTCCCATGGTTTATCTGGGTATCGACGTTTCCAAGGCCAACCTGGATTGTACCCTGCTTGACCCGGTAGCGGACAAGCATAAGACCGAAGTGGTCAGCAACGACAAAGCCGGGTTGGAAGCCCTGTCGGCGTGGCTTACCAAGCAAGGCGTTTCCCTGACCGAAGCGCATGGCGTGATGGAAGCCACTGGGGTTTACCACGAGCAGGCGGCCGGCGGTTACGCGGTTTCCCTACTGCCAAAAATATATTTTGTGATTGTGACCTTATCGGTTTCATGATTACATAGCGTGAGCCAATCGATCAAGGGAAACCGTACTGAGTGCTGCGTGTCGGGTAAAGCCGGCTCAGAACTTCGTACTCAGGACTGAACAATGCTGAACTGGAATCTAATCGATACCGTTTTCCTCGACATGGATGGCACCTTGCTCGACCTGCATTTCGACAACCATTTCTGGCTCGAGCATGTGCCGCTGCGCTACGCCGAGAAGCATGGCCTGAGCTATGCGGAGGCGCAGGATGCATTGGCGCCGCGATACCACAAGGTGGTGGGTACCATGGAATGGTATTGCGTGGATTACTGGACGCGCGAACTGGGGCTGGACATCGCCCGACTCAAGGAGGAAGTGGAGCATCTCATCGCCGTGCATCCGCATGTCACCGATTTTCTTGCAGCGCTGCACGGCAGCCGCCGGCGTACTGTGCTGGTGACCAACGCCCACCATAAAAGCCTGGCATTGAAGATGCGCAAAACCCGTTTGGATGGCTATTTCGACGCGGTGATTTGTGCCCACGACATCGGCGTGCCCAAGGAACATCCCGAGTTCTGGGGCAAGCTCCAATCCGCCGAGCGCTTTGACCCCATCGCCACGCTGCTGGTGGACGACAGCCTGCCGGTGCTGCGCTCGGCGCGGGATTACGGCATTGCCCATCTGCTTGCGGTGCATCGGCCGGATACGCAACTGCCGGTCAAGGATGTGGCGGAATTCCGGGCGATTCGCAGTTTCCGCGATATTCTGCCCTCAGTCCGTAGGCTGGGGTGAGGAAACCGAACCCCAGCGATTTGACCCCGGCTGGGGTGCGCTAAGCTTACCCCAGCCTACAGGCTCTAGCCCAGCAGCAGCACCGCTGCCACTTTCCTGCCCTCGGACGCGAGGATGTTGTAGGTGCGGCAGGCCGCCGGGGTGTCCATCACCTCTACGCCGATATGCATCCGGATCAGCGCCTCCGTCAGGCGGGGGTGAGGAAAGCGCAGGGTGCTGCCGGTGCCGAGCAGTACGATCTCCGGCATTAATTCCAGAATGGCCTCGAAATGGGCGGCCTCCAGCGCTGCGAAGCTTTGCGGCGGCCATTTTTCGACGATCCGATCCGGCAGCACGATCAGGCTGGCTTGATAGTGTTGATGGTTGACCGCGACATAATCGGTGTCGTAGCCGGTGAAAAGGTTTAAGCCGGCAGCGTCGGCCAGGTGGAATTTCAAGGTGGGCCTCCATTTGCGGGACAAGGGACGGTCGGGTAAGATTATACCTTTTAAGCGCATTCTGTGGAGCGACTACGTCGCCGGCGCAAAAAGGGGCTCGAAGCCATGCAACCCGTACTTAAATCCACCAAGCTCGCCAACGTCTGCTACGACATCCGTGGCCCGGTGATGGCGCGCGCCCGGCAGATGGAGGAGGACGGTCACCGCATCATCAAGCTCAACATCGGCAATCCGGCGCCGTTCGGTTTCGAAGCACCGGAAGAAATTCTCCAGGACGTGATTCACAATTTGCCCAATGCCTCCGGCTATTCCGATTCCAAGGGGCTGTTCGCCGCGCGCAAGGCGATCATGCACTACACCCAGGAAAAAAAGATTCGCGATGTGCAGATGGAGGACATCTACATCGGCAACGGCGTGTCCGAGCTGATCGTGATGGCGATGCAGGCACTGTTGAATACCGACGATGAAGTGCTGGTGCCGACGCCGGACTACCCGTTGTGGACCGCGGCAGTGACCCTGGCGGGTGGCGTGACGCGCCACTACATCTGCGACGAGCAGGCGGGCTGGCTGCCCGACCTGGACGACATCCGCGGCAAGATCGGCCCGAATACCCGCGCCATCGTCCTGATCAACCCGAACAACCCGACCGGTGCGCTGTATCCGGTGGAACTGCTGCAGGAGATCGTCGAGATTGCCCGTCAGCACCAACTGATCATCTACGCCGACGAGATCTACGACAAGGTCTTGTACGATGGCGCGACCCACACTTCGATCGCCTCGCTGGCTGACGATGTGCTGTTCATCACCTTCAACGGGCTGTCGAAGAACTACCGCGCCGCCGGCTATCGCGCCGGCTGGCTGGTGGTCTCGGGTGAAAAGCGTCATGCCCAGGACTATGTCGAGGGGCTGACCATGCTCGCCTCGATGCGGCTGTGTTCCAACGTGCCGGCGCAATACGGCATTCAGACCGCACTCGGCGGCTATCAGAGCATCAACGATCTGGTCGCGCCCGGCGGTCGTCTGGCTAAGCAGCGCGACCTCGCCTGGAAACTGCTGACCGACATCCCCGGTGTGTCCTGCGTCAAGCCGCAGGGGGCGATGTATCTGTTCCCCAGGCTCGACCCGAAAATGTATCCGATTGCCGACGACCAGGAGTTTATCCTCGAGCTGCTGCTCGAGGAGAAGGTCCTGCTGGTTCAGGGCAGCGGCTTCAACTGGCCCAATACCGACCATTTCCGGGTGGTGTTTCTGCCCAACGTGGACGACCTCACCGAGGCCATCGGACGCATTGCGCGCTTCCTCGAGCATTACCGCAAGCGGCATGGCTCCTGAACTGATTACTGACAACGGATAATTGAAAACTCACATATGAAACCCATCAACGTAGGATTGTTAGGCCTGGGCACCGTCGGCGGCGGCACCCTCACGGTATTGCGGCGCAATGCCGGGGAAATCACCCGTCGTGCCGGGCGCGAGATTCGCATCAAGATGGCGGCGGATCGCAACCTGGAAATGGCACGGAAACTCGCCGGCCCAGAGCTGGAAATCACCGCCGACCCGATGGCAGTGGTGAACAACCCGGACATCGATATCGTCGTCGAGCTGATCGGCGGTACTACGCTCGCCAAGGAACTGATCCTGAAAGCGATCGCCAACGGCAAGCACGTGGTCACGGCGAATAAGGCGCTGCTGGCGCTGCACGGCAATGAAATCTTCAAGGCGGCGCAGGCCAAGGGCGTGATGGTTGCCTTCGAGGCGGCGGTGGCAGGCGGTATCCCGATCATCAAGGCGTTGCGCGAGGGCCTCACCGCCAACCGCATCGAGTGGATCGTCGGCATCATCAACGGCACCACCAACTTCATCCTGACCGAGATGCGCGACAAGGGCCTGGCCTTCGATACCGTGCTTAAACAGGCGCAGGAACTCGGCTACGCAGAGGCCGACCCGACCTTCGACATCGAGGGCGTCGACGCCGCGCACAAGCTTACCATCATGGCGGCGATCGGCTTCGGCATTCCGATGCAATTCGACAAGGCCTACACCGAGGGCATCAGCAAGCTGACCAAGGAAGACATCGCCTACGCCGAGGAACTGGGCTACCGCATCAAGCTGCTCGGCATCACCAAACGCACCGACAAGGGCATCGAGCTGCGCGTCCACCCGACGCTGATCCCGGCCAAGCGCCTGATCGCCAACGTGGAAGGCGTGATGAACGCGGTGCTGGTGAAAGGCGACGCCGTCGGCGCGACCATGTATTACGGCCGCGGCGCCGGTGCGGAGCCGACCGCCAGCGCGGTGGTAGCGGACCTGGTGGACGTGACCCGGATGCTCACCTCCGATCCGGAGAACCGCGTGCCGCACCTGGCCTTCCAGCCGGACGCCTTGTCCGATGTGCCGGTACTGCCGATCGACGAGGTTCGCACCTCCTACTATCTGCGCCTGCGCGTGTTCGACAAGCCCGGCGTGCTGGCCGATGTGACGCGCATCCTGGCCGATCTGGGTATCTCGATCGACGCTATGATCCAGAAAGAGCCCGCTGAAGGCGAGGACCAGGCGGACGTGATCCTGCTGACGCACGAAACCGTGGAGAAACACATCAACCAGGCGATCGCCAAAATCGAGGCGCTGCCTTCGATTTCAGGCAAGGTGACGCGGATACGCATGGAAGCACTGGGATCGAACTAATCAACGGCAATTTGAACCGCAGAGGCGCGGAGGCGCAGAGGGTTTCAAGCGATTTCCTCTGCGTCTCCGCGTCTCCGCGGTGAGGTTTTAAATATGAAATATCTCAGCACCCGCGGCGGCATGCCGCCCAAGACTTTCACCGAAATCCTGCTCGGCGGCCTCGCTACCGATGGCGGATTGACCATCTCCGAAGCTTACCCCAAGTTCAGCAAGGAAGAGCTCGCCGCCATGCGCGGCATGAGCTACCGCGAGCTGGCATTCGAGGTGATCCGCCGCTTCGCCGACGACATTCCTGCCGCCGACCTCAGGGCCATCGTCGACAAGACCTACACCGCCGCGATTTTCTGCAGCGACGAGATCACTCCGGTGAAGACGCTGGAACCGGGGCTGCACATCCTCGGCCTGTCCTACGGCCCGACCCTGGCTTTTAAAGATGTGGCGATGCAGTTGCTCGGCAACCTGTTCGAGTATGTGCTGGCCAAGGAAAACGCCGAGATCAACATCCTCGGCGCGACTTCGGGCGATACCGGCAGCGCGGCGGAATACGCCATGCGCGGAAAAAGAGGAATCAGAGTGTTCATGCTCTCGCCGCAGGGAAAGATGAGCCCGTTCCAGACCGCCCAGATGTTCTCCCTGCTGGACCCGAACATTTTTAACATCGCCGTGAAGGGCGCGTTCGATGACTGCCAGGACATCGTCAAGGCCGTCTCCAACGACCTGGAATTCAAGGCCAAACACAAGATCGGCGCAGTCAACTCGATCAACTGGGCGCGCGTCACGGCCCAGGTGGTGTACTACTTCAAGGCCTATTTCGCGGTGACTAAAAACAACGACGAGGAAGTGTCTTTCTCCGTGCCATCGGGCAATTTCGGCAACGTCTGCGCCGGCCATATCGCCCGCCAGATGGGTTTGCCGATCCACAAGCTGATCGTCGCCACCAACGAGAACGACGTGCTCGACGAGTTCTTCCGCACCGGCGTTTATCGTCCCCGTCCGGAAACGCAGCATACCAGTAGCCCGTCGATGGATATCTCCAAGGCGTCCAACTTCGAGCGCTTTGTTTACGATCTGGTCGGACGCGATCCGGCAATCGTGAATGAGCTATGGAAGGAAGTGGACGCCGGCGGAAGTTTTGATCTTTCCAAAACGCCGTATTTCGCCAGGGTCAGGGAATTCGGCTTCGAATCCGGTTCCAGTAATCACGCCAACCGGCTGGAAACCATACGCCGCATGCATCAGCGGTACGGCGTGATGATCGATACCCATACCGCCGACGGCGTAAAAGTGGGGCTGGAGCACCGCGAAGCGGGCATTCCTCTGGTCTGTCTGGAAACCGCGCTGCCCGCCAAATTCGAGGAAACCATCCGCGAAGCGCTGGGCTGCGAGCCCGAGCGCCCGGCTGAGCTGGTGGGGATAGAGAAGCTGCCGCAGCGCTTTGAAGTCATGGAGGCTGATGCGGAAGCGGTCAAGCGCTGCATCGTGGCGCACTCCTGACTTATTCCAATTTGCATTCAATCCAACAATAAACAGCAAAAATCTTTCACCGCAAAGGACGCGAAGGACGCAAAGGAAAAGCAATCAGGCTGGCATGTCTGAGGGTTTGGTTTTTCCTTTGCAACCTTTGCGTCCTTTGCGGTTAGTGTTTTTTTGATAGAGAAATGGAATTGCAAGCTGGTACCCGGTCAGGGTTCGAACAAATATTATGTTCGAGTCGGCCTTATTGGCCACGGCGCACGACGATGAACACAGAAAAGGTCACGATGGACATGCCGGCGATCTTCTCGATGCCGAGCTTTTCGTCAAACAGCCATGCGGCCTCAAGTGCGGTGACGGCGGGCACCAGATAAAACAGGCTGGAAACTTTGTGGATCTCGCCGTGCTTGATGAGATAGTTGAGCAGCAGGATGGCGCCGATTGACAGCACGATGGCCAGCCAGAAGATGGCGAAGATCAGCTGATGGGTGAACTGGATTTCACGGCTTTCGAACAGATAGGTGCCGAGCCCGAAAATCACCACGGTGGAAAGGTACTGGAAGAACGCGCTGCTGAGGATTTCATTGTGGGCGCAGAATTTCTTCTGGTAGAGCGTCCCCGCCGTGATGCCCAGCAGTGCGATTACGGCGGCCCATGCCGCGTGCTGGTTGAACGGTGCCGCATGGTTGCTGCCGGCGGCGAAAATCAGGGTTAGCCCGAACAGCCCGAGCACCACGCCCAACCACTGCATGCGAGTGACTCGCTCACCCAGCAGCAGTGGAGCGGAGATCGTGGTCAGCAACGGCTGCAACCCGACAATCAACGCGCACAGGCCGGCGGGCATGCCGGCCTTGATCGCGGTGAACACGCCCCCCAGATAGGCACCGTGGATCAGGCTGCCGCTGACCATCAAATGGAAGCGCTGGCGCCAGTTTGCCGGGGGAGCGGGTTTGAAGTACGCGATCAGCGCGACGAGCAGAGCCAGCGTCAGCACGAAGCGCAGGAACAGCAGCGTGTAGGGCTCCGCGTAGGGCAAGCCGTATTTTGCGCCGATGAAGCCGGTGCTCCATAGCAGGACGAACAGCAGCGGAATGTTGGCGAGAAAGACCCGCTTAAGCAATCTTGCCCAGCTTTCGGTCTTCCCGGATCATGTCGCTGGCTTTCTCGGCGAACATGACCACCGGCGAACTGGTGTTGCCCGAGGTGATGGCCGGCATGATCGATGCATCCACCACCCGCAGGCCGGCGATACCATGCACGCGCAACCGCGCGTCGACCACTGCCATGGGGTCGGCTTTGAGGTCATTGCCCATTTTGCAGGTACCGACCGGGTGGAAAATGGTCGTGCCGATGTCGCCGGCCGCTTTGGCCAATTCTTCATCGCTTTGGCAGGCGGGGCCAGGCTTGAACTCTTCCGGCGTGTAGCGTTGCAAGGCCGGGGCGGCGACAATGCGGCGCGTCAGGCGCAGCGAATCTGCCGCCACTTTGCGGTCGCCCTCGGTGGACAGGTAATTGGGCTGAATAAGCGGTGCTTCGCGGCTGTCGGCGCTCTTGATGCGGATATGGCCGCGGCTTTCCGGATGCAGATTGCACACCGAGGCAGTAAAGGCCGGGAAATCATGCAGCGGATCGCCGAACTTGTCGAGCGACAAGGGTTGCACGTGGTATTCCAGATTCGGAGTGACCTGGCTTTCATCCGAGCGGACAAAAGCGCCAAGCTGGCTGGGGGACATGGAGAGCGGGCCGCTCCGGAAGAGCAGATATTGCAGCCCCATGCCGAGCCGCCCCAGCAGGCTTCCGGCAGTTTCATTCAGGGTGCGGGTGTTTTTCACCTTGAACGCCATGCGCAGTTGCAGGTGATCCTGGAGGTTCTCGCCGACCCCGGGCAGTTCGTGAATTACCGGGATGCCGTGTTGTTGCAGCAATGGAGCCGGGCCGATACCGGAACATTGCAGAATCTGGGGCGAACTCACTGCTCCCGCAGCGAGCAGGGTTTCGAGAGTGGAATCAGCCTGGAAGGCTTGATTGTTCTGCCAGAACTCAACGCCAATGACACGCTTGCCTTCGAAGCGCAGGCGCCGCACGACCGCGTTGGTGATGACTTTGATGTTGGGGCGACTCAGGGCGGGGCGCAGGAAACCTTTTGAGGCATTCCAGCGCACGCCGCGTTTCTGATTGACTTCGAAATAGCCACACCCCTCATTATTGCCGCGATTGAAGTCGATGACCTTGGGAATGCCGACCTCGGCGGCTGCATCGCGAAAGGCGTCGAGGATTTCCCACGACAACCGCTGCTGTTCAACCCGCCATTCGCCGCCGGTGTTGTGCATCTCGTCCGCGCCGCGCGCGTAGTCTTCAGAGCGTTTGTAGTAGGGCAGGACCTCGTCCCATCCCCAGCCGGGATTGCCCTGCGCCTGCCATTTCTCGAAATCGCGTACCTGGCCGCGCATGTAGATCATGCCGTTGATCGATGAGCTGCCGCCGAGTACCCGGCCGCGGGGGTAGCCAATGGCGCGCCCGTTCAAGCCGGGTTCGGGCTCGGTTTTGAAGCACCAGTCGGTACGAGGGTTGCCGACGCAATACAGATACCCGACCGGAATATGAATCCACAAGTAGTTATCCTTGCCGCCCGCTTCGAGTAACAGGACCTTGATGTCGGGGTCGCTGGACAGGCGGTTGGCCAGTACGCAGCCGGCTGTTCCGCCGCCGATGATGATGTAGTCGTAAGAGCCGATCGAGGTATTCATGTTCATGATGGTGGGCGAAGCCTCCGGTTAATTACCAAACACTAGGCTAACGCCTCATCCAGCAGTTCGATCCAATGGCGCACCGGCAGGTCGGTGCCGCTTTGCAGGTGGGCCTGGCAGCCGATGTTGGCGCTGGCGATCTGCGCCGGGCTCCCGCTTTGCAGCGCATCCAGCTTGTTGCGCAGCAACTGCTGCGACAATTCCTTCTGCAGTATCGAATAGGTTCCCGCCGAGCCGCAGCACAGGTGTTTGTCCGCTACCGGCGTAAGCTCGTAGCCGGCCCTGGTCAGCAATTCCTCAATCACGCCGACGATTCTTTGCCCGTGCTGCAAGGTGCAGGGGGAATGGAATGCCACCTTGCCGCGCGGGGCTGGCGAGAGCAGGCAGAACAGCCCGTCCTTTTCCGCAGCGAGAATCTCGCTCAGGTCGCGGGTGAGGCCGGAAATCCGTGCCGCTTTCCCGGCATAGGCCGGATCGTCGCGCAGCAGGTGGCCGTATTCCTTGACCATCGCGCCGCAGCCGCTGGCGGTCATCACCACCGCCTCCGTGCCTTGTTCCAGGTAGGGCCACCAGGCGTCGATATTGCGGCGCATGTAGTCCAGCCCTTCCGCATGGGCGTTCAGGTGATAGCTGACCGCGCCGCAGCAGCCGGCTTTCTCGGCGCTGAACAGCGTAATGCCGAGCCGATCCAGCACCCGCGCAGCGGCGGCATTGGTGTTGGGCGCCAAGCCGGGCTGCACGCAGCCTTCCAGCACCAGCATGGTGCGAGCATGTCGCGCGGTTGGCCAGGGTTTCGCCGGCCGGGCGATGGGCACTTCCTTTGCCAGCGCGCCTGGCAGCAGCGGGCGAAACAGGCGGCCGAGGGTGAGCAGGGAATTGAAGATGGCCGGACGGGGCAGCACCGCGCGCAGCAGCCTGCGCTGCACGGCCTGCCACGGGCTGCGGCCGATCTTTTCCTCGGCGATGGCGCGACCGATGTCCACCAGGCGGCCGTAGCGCACGCCGGACGGGCAGGTGGTTTCGCAGGAGCGGCAGGTGAGGCAGCGATCCAGGTGGAGCAGGGTTTTTTCCGTCACCTCGGCGCCTTCGAGCATCTGCTTAATCAGGTAGATGCGTCCGCGCGGGCTGTCCAGCTCGTTGCCGAGCAGCTGGTAGGTGGGGCAGGTGGCGGTGCAAAAACCGCAATGCACACAGGCGCGCAGGATGGCCTCCGCCTCTTGGCCGGCGGCGGTGTGCTTGATGGAATCGACGAGATTGGTTTGCATGTCGCTTAATCCTAAAAACGGCGATTAACCACGAATGACACGAATGTTCACGAATAACCAAGAGTAGGCGCCTCTAGGCGACACGAAATAGTTAGAGACAATCATCGTGTCGTCTAGAGGCGCCTATTTTTGGCACCAAACAGGTGAATCAGACTATCCATTATAACTAACTGATTATTAGTGAACATTCGTGTTTCATTCGTGTAAATTCGTGGTTAAAAGCTTTTTCTAGGTTAAAACGCCTGGTGCATGCGGCCGGGGTTGAGGATGCCGTGCGGATCGAAGGTCTGCTTCAGCCGCTGGTGCAGTTCCAGCAGAGGTGCGGACAGGGGATGGAACGGCTCGGCGCTGGGCTCCGGGCTGCGGAACAGGGTCGCCTGGCCGCCGAGCGCAGCCGCCGCCTGGCGGATGGTCGTCGCATCGGCGTCGCTCGCCAGCCAGCGCAATGCGCCGCCCCACTCGACCAGTTGCCGTCCCGGCACGGCGATAGCCGGTGCCGTGGATGGCAGCGACAGCCGCCACAGCGTTTCGGCATGGAAAAACGGGTGGCGCTGCTCGCGCACGCTGTGCCAGAAACTGTCGGCATCTTCCACTATTTCGCCGCCGAGTTTTTGCCGTACCGAGCGCACCGCGGCGGAGGCGCCGGAAAGGCGCACGGTCAGCGCGCCTTCGTGGTAGCAGGTGGCGGACAGCGACAGCGGCTGCGCCGCCCAGCGATTCATCGCCTCGAGCGCCTCCCGCTCTGCCATGCCGAAGCGCAGGGTCAGCTCTTCGGCCGGCAGCGGCAGGATCTTCAGCGACACTTCCAGCAGCAGCCCCAGGGTGCCGAGCGATCCGGCCATCAGTCGCGACACGTCGTAGCCGGCGACATTCTTCATGACCTGGCCGCCAAAGCGCAGCACCTCGCCCTTGCCGTCGATCATGCGCACGCCCAGCACGTAGTCGCGCACCGCGCCTGCATAGGCGCGGCGCGGCCCGGACAGCCCGGCGGCGACGCAGCCGCCGAGGGTCGCACCTGGGCCGAAATGGGGCGGCTCGAACGGCAGCATTTGCCGGTTGGCCGCCAGCGCCGCCTCGATCTCGGCCAGCGGCGTACCGGCGCGGGCGGTAAGCACGAGTTCGGTGGGTTCGTAGGAGACGATGCCGCGACAAACGGTCGCGTCCAGCGTTTCGCCATGCGTAGGGCGGCCGTAGAACGACTTGCTGCCCGAGCCGAGGATGCGCAACGGGCGGCGATCGTGGCCGGCTTCGCGCACGGTCTGGCTGAATTGTTCGATGGTGTCCTGCATCGCTTTAACCTTAAAACCGTAATTAACCACGAATGACACGAATGTTCACGAATGAACACAAATAGTTAACAACAAATATCGCCTCACCAAACAGGTGAATCGGGTGAATTTCATTAATCCTTTGATTATTCGTGAACATTAGTGTTTTATTCGTGTAAATTCGTGGTTAATCGCTTTTTTTAGGTTTATCTATAATCTTCTCAAAAACGGGGAATGTCGGGGAACGGCACCTGCCCGTGGTGCACGTGCATGCCACCGAATTCCGAGCAGCGGTGGGCGGTGGGAATTACCTTGCCGGGATTGAGCAGGCCGGACTGGTCGAACGCCAGCTTCACCTCGCGGAACCTCTGCAGCTCCTCGGGCTTGAACTGCGCGCACATCTGGTTGATTTTTTCGATCCCGACGCCGTGCTCGCCGGTGATGGTGCCGCCCACTTCCACGCATAGTTCCAGGATCTTGCCGCCGAGTTCCTCGGCGCGATGCCATTCGCCCGGCTGGTTGGCATCGTACAGGATCAGGGGGTGGAGGTTGCCGTCGCCGGCGTGGAATACGTTGGCCACGCGCAGGCCGTATTCACGCGACAGCTCGTCGATGCGCCGCAGCACGTGGGTCAGCTCGCGGCGCGGGATGGTGCCGTCCATGCAGTAGTAATCGGGGGAGATGCGGCCCATGGCGGGGAAGGCGGCCTTGCGCCCGGCCCACAGCCTGAGACGATCCGTCTCATTCTCGGAGGTGCGCAGCGAGGTTGCGCCGCAGCGGGAGAGAATCGCCTGCATTTTGGCGATTTCCTCGGCGACTTCCTCCGGCGTGCCGTCAGATTCGCACAGTAGAATGGCTTCGGCGTCGAGGGGGTAACCGGCGTGGACGAAATCCTCTGCCGCCTGGATCGAGAGGCGATCCATCATTTCCAGGCCGGCCGGGATGATGCCGGCGGCGATGATCTCGCCCACCGCGGCGCCGGCCTCTGCCACCGTGTCGAATGCCGCCATCACCACCTGGGCGAGTTCGGGCCTGGGCAGCAGCTTTACCGTCACCTCAGTGATTACGCCGAGCATGCCCTCGCTGCCGGTGAACAGCGCCAGCAGATCGTAGCCGGCGGCGTCCATGGCCTCCGAGCCGATCTCCAGCAACTCGCCATCCATGGTGTAGGCGCGCAGCTTGAGCACGTTGTGGACGGTGAGGCCGTATTTCAGGCAATGCACCCCGCCGGCGTTTTCCGCCACGTTGCCGCCGATGGAGCAGGCGATCTGGCTGGATGGGTCGGGGGCGTAATAAAGGCCGTGCGGCGCCGCTGCCTCGGAGATGGCCAGGTTGCGCACGCCGGGCTGGACGCGGGCGATGCGGGCGAGGGGGTCGAGCGACAGAATGCGGTTGAACTTCGACAGGCTGAGCAGCACGCCGTCGGAGAGCGGCAGCGCCCCGCCCGACAGCCCGGTGCCGGCGCCGCGCGCCACCACCGGCACGTTTTCGCGGCGGCACAGCAGCAGGATTTCCCGCACCTGCTCCTCGGTTTCCGGCAGAACGACCGCCAGCGGCAGCTGGCGGTAGGCCGACAGGCCGTCGCACTCGAAGGGCTTGAGGTCCTCCTCCTCGAACAGCACTGCGTCGGAGGGGAGAATTCTCTGCAGCTGTTTTACCAGTTCATGCTTTTCCATGGTCTCGGCGCCGAAATCGCGCTCCTTTCATTGCCAGCTTATTCCTTCGTACCGCGAAGCCTATGATACACCTCGGCCAGCGCCTTTTCGTCGCCGACGTTGCCGGGGAAAATCACCACCGGAATTTCGGGGAAGGCATGGTCGGCGGGGGTCAGCACCACGCTGCAGCCGGCCAGTATCTGCCCCGCCAGGCGTGTCGTGGGCAGGGCGAGCCCCTTGCTCAACATGTCGTTGGAGGTAATGCCGCCCTTGCTGATGATGAAGCCGATGGTGGCGGGCAGGCCATGCACCACGTCCATCAGGAAACCGGACACGTGCTCGCCGAACGCCAGGCGGGCGGCCTGGTCGGGAAACTGGCGTTCCACCCGGCTGGTGAACACCACCGGGGTCAGGCCATTCTGGTGCGCCTGGGCAACTTTCGCCAGCACTTCTTGTAGCAGGGCCGGGCTCTCTTCTGGCATGCGGCTAACATCCACTTCCACCGCTGCGATGCCTTCCTGCTGCAGCAATACCTGAAGCTGGTCGGTAGTCTTCTTGACGTGCGAGCCCACCACCACCACGCCTGGCCGGTTATTTTTGACATAGCGGTGCATGTCCTCGGCCGCAACTGGCTGCGGCGGCAATTTTGCCAGGGCGGTCAGCAGGCTGGCGGCGCTGCGGAACAGGAAACGCTTTCCCTGGCTGGCGGCCTGTTCCAGATCGTCGGCGAAGCGGTCGAGATCGGCCTGGATTTCGGCATCCACCACGCAGCAGGCATTGCCCGCAAGCGCCATCAGACGGTCGAGCGAGCCGGCGCGGATGTCGTTGAGGGTGAAGCGCACCACTTGATCGGCCTTGATGCGGCCTCGGGTTTTCTCTTCCACGTAGTCAGGCAGGTAGCTGTGGCGGTAGCCGAACACGGAATCGCGGGCGAACTCGGTTTCGTGCACCGGCACTGGCTGGCCGCTTACCTTGAGATAGTGGATGCTGTCCACGGTGAAGCGGCCGCCCTCAAAAAAGGCGGGCACCAGGAAGTGGGCGTCGAACGGGCCCAGTTCCTCGGCCATGACGTCGGTTTCCACCGGATAGTGGCCGCGCAGGGTGGAGTCGGAGCGGCTGACGAACAGCGCCGGCCGGCCGAACCCTTCCATCGCCAGCTTCAGGTTGTGGCACGTCTCGCGCGTCACCTGGCTGGCCTCGGCGGCGCCCATGCCGCGGGTATTGGTCAGCACGAACATCAGCGGGGAGGCATCGTACAGCCCCTGTTTCAGCGTCTCGACATCCCAGCGGGTGAGCAGCAGACTGCCATGCACCGTTTGCGAGCCGGTGGGGTCGTCGTCGAGGACTATGATTTTGGGTTGCATCGAAATTCCTTTTTCACCGCAGAGGCGCGGAGGCGCTGAGAAAAACTAAACCCAACCGATTGTTCGATCTCTGCGCCTCTGCGGTTAAGTCATTAACCCAGCAAAGCCAGCGCCCGTTGCTCCATCGCCTTGGCGTTCATGCCGTTGAGGTCGAACAACTGGCCTACGCTGGCGGTGGTTTCGCCACGCCGCCAGCAGAATGTTTCGCGGCGTGCCGCGCGGGTTCTCAGCAGTACCGGCTCAAGCATGGCGGACGGACCGCCGGTGACGGCGATCAGCGCGTCGCCGTGGAACATGGCCTCAAAGTCACCGTCACTCATGAACAGGCCGTCCGGCTGGGACACGGTATTCCACGACACGTCGGTTGGGCGGTACAGGCGGCGCGGGTTGACCACGGCGACGATGCGCACGCCGATGCCCTGCTTGGTTAGCGCTTCGGCCGCCTCGAATACCGGCAGAAGCACCATGTCGCCCGTCACTGCGAATACCACCTTGGCCTTGCCGTCAGTGTCGAGCAGGGTGATCGCGCCTTCCTCCACTGCCTTGCGGCTCTGTGCCAGAGTGGTGCGTACCGGCAGTGGACTCTTGGAGGCGGTGATGACGATACCCTTGTTGTAGGTCTGCAGCGCCCATTCGTAGGCCACCTGGATCATGTTGGCGTCGGTCGGGAACAGCGGGAACACGTTGCCGTTGCGCATCATGGCGGCGAAGTAGGCTTCGACTTCCGGCCGCTGGTGGGTCCAGCCGTTGCGGCCCTGCTCCAGTGCGCCGGCGGTGAACAGGCACACCGTGCTCGGCGTTTTGCGACGCAGCTCGGCCATCGCCTGGATCACCGTCTGCCAGATCGGCAGGCCGTTGATGACGAAAGATTCGTAAGAGCACCACAGGCTGCGCCCGCCGAATAGCGCCACTGCGGCAGCGAGCCCGGCGCAGGCATCCTCGTTGAGCGGCTCGTAAACCTGGCCGTTGGGGCCCTGGAAATACAGCTCATCCACCGTCGGATGGCGGATCGTGAGTGCCTTGTTGATGTTGGCCATGGCCGAGGCTTCGTTGCCATCGGCATTGGTGACGATGAAACGCGGGTCGCGCTTGCCGACCTCGGCCACCACTTGGCCGAAGGCGGTAGTCGGCACCTTGGCCTCGCCATCTACGTCGTATTCGGTCATCAGCGGCAGGCCGTCGAGGCTGGCCAACTCCAGCTCGAATTCGGTCACCACGGTCTTAACGGCGGGTCCGCCGCCGGCATGGCGGAAATTCTCGCGCACCAATTCCCAGGCGGCGGTCGACAGGGCGCGGCGTTGCAGGCCGCCCTTGACGTCGTCGCTTTCCAGGGTGTGGTAGGCGTACATGTTATGCGACTTGGCACCGGTGGCATGCACCCCGGTGCCCTTGAGTTGTTTCAGGATCAGCACCGACAGCCCGCCGTTGAGGCCGTTTTGCGCGGCTGCATGGCTGGCTTTTAGCACTGCGCCGGCAAAGGCCACGCGCCGCTGCCACGAGAACAGCGAGCTGTCGACGTAGGCGCCATCCTGATTCTGGTCGTCGAATTCCTTGGCGTCCACCAGGTACACGTGCTTGAAACCGTGGGCCTTCCAGTAGGCCGTCATGCGGGCATTGTCCCAAGTCGAGACCATGCTGTGGTGTTCCTGGGAATAGCCGTTCCAGACCAGGATCGGTAGGAAGTTGGTGGCCTTGGGGTAGGCGGTGTTGAAATGCACCATGGCGCTCATGATGTAGGGCTCGCCCAGGCCGCCGTCGCCGATGGTCACCGGGAACAGCTTGCCGGGATGGAGCAGGGCGCCGGCCATGGCGAAATGCTGGCCCTGGCCCAAGGGGCCGGCGGGGGAGAGTAGGCCGGGAATAGCGCCGGACAGATGTCCCAGCAGGCCGTGGGTTTCGCGGAAGCGCTCGCGCATCTGCTGCACCGTGGTTATGCCCATTTCTTCCAGCGAGGTGTCGAGGAACATGGCGCTGTAGAAGCCCGGCGCATGGTGGCCGACTTCGGTCACGATATTGGTGTGGCCCAGCATCACCATGGAGGCATAGGCTTCCGCGCTGCTGGCGAAACCGCCGGGGTGGCCGGAAGATTTGGCGCCGGTCACCTGGAGGGTGAGATAGCGCAGGGCATCCGCAACCAGCAGGGTCTGATAGGCCGCCTTTTCATCGTTGGCGTCGGCAACGCCGTGAACCTTTTCCGACAGGCAGGGGGCAGCGCCGTAACGATCGAAGTCCGGCATGGATTCCGCGAAATATTGAATTCCTTGGCAAAACGCCGGCGTAGCCTGCGGTGCTATCAGCTTTTTTTCCGCGCTCATCTTCTTCTCCAGTAATCAGAAAACTGTTAGGCATGGCAGAACTTGTCTACCATTTAAAATTTCACTATATGAAATTAACATTCATGTTATGAAAATAGTAGCAAAGCCCCCGGATAAATGCAACAGGCAAATCCTTGCTTCAGCAAGGAGATAGTTGCAGCGGGTAGCCTATTCCATGACGGCGTAACAGTGATTGGTAAGGAATTCCACGATAGCCTCGCTGGCGATCAGTTGATCGAAAACCTTCGCCCCTTGCTGATAATCCCCGGAAATGAAGCGTTTTTCGCTCACGCCCGCGATGATTCCGGCAACAGTTGCCGGAATCATCGCGCGGACCATCTCGACTGTCACCTTGCGGCCGTCGTCCAGCACTCCGCGGGCGCTGTGTATCCACTGCCATACCTGGGAGCGGGAAATTTCGGCGGTGGCGGCGTCCTCCATCAGGTTGTGTATCGGCACGCAGCCAGTGCCAGCCAGCCAAGCGCCAAGGTAGGCTATCGCTACTTCGATGTTGGCGCGCAGCCCCGCCTCGGTGATCGGGCCTTCAGGTTCGAATTTCAGCAGGTCGGCGGCGCTAGCCTGGACGTCTTCGCGCTTCTTGTGCAACTGATTTGGGGTGGGCATCAGCCGGTCGAAAACCTCCATCGCCAGCGGCACCAGGCCGGGATGGGCTACCCAAGTGCCGTCGTGGCCGTCGCTTGCTTCTCGCTCCTTGTCGGCGCGTACCTTGGCGAGTGCCATGGCATTCGCCTCGGGGTCGGACTTGATCGGGATCTGTGCCGCCATTCCGCCCATGGCATGGGCGTTGCGGCGATGGCAGGTCTTGATCGATAGCAGCGAATAGGCGCGCATGAAGGGCGAGGTCATGGTCACCAGGCCGCGGTCGGCCAGGATGAAGCTCGGGTTGCGGCTGAACTTCTTGATGCAGCTGAAGATGTAATCCCAGCGTCCGCAGTTGAGGCCGGCCGAGTGCTCGCGCAGCTCGTAGAGGAATTCGTCCATCTCGAAGGCGGCGGGGAGGGTCTCGATCAGCGCCGTCGCCTTGACGGTGCCGCGCGGGATGCCGAGGCGCTCCTGGGCGTAGACGAAGACGTCGTTCCACAACCGGGCTTCGAGGTGGCTTTCCATCTTGGGCAGGTAGAAATAGGGCGCGGTGCCCCGGGACAGCAGGGTTTTTGCGTTGTGGAAGAAGTACAGGCCGAAGTCGAAGAGGCTGCCGGACACCGGCTTTCCGTCCACGGTCACGTGCTTCTCCAGCATGTGCCAGCCGCGCGGGCGAACGAACAGCACCGCGGTTTTTTCATTCAACTGGTAGGTCTTGCCGTCCGGGTTGACGTGGCTGATGGTACGGGCGACCGCGTCGCGCAGGTTGATCTGGGCCTCGACCACGTTGGGCCAGGTCGGGGTCATGGAATCTTCCAGGTCCGCCATGTATACCTTTGCTCCGGCGTTGAGTCCGTTGATCAGCATCTTGCGCTCCGCCGGGCCGGTGATCTCGACGCGCCGGTCCTGCAGTTCGGCAGGCACCGGGGCGACGCTCCAGTCGCCGCTGCGCACGTCGGCGGTTTCGGGCAGGAAGTCTGGCAGCTTGCCGCTGTCCAGTTCGGCCTGGCGGGCCACCCGCCGCTCCAGCAGGGATAGACGCACGGGCTCGAACTTGCGCGCCAGTTCGGCGATGAACGTCAGTGCCTCGGGAGTGAGGATGCTGGATTGCTCCGGGGTGACCGGGGCGGAGATTGCTATGCCTGCGGGATGAGTCATGGTCGTTTCCTTTCAAATGGGTGTCAGGCGACGCGGTTCTGCGCTTCGCCGCGCATGAACGCCTCGATGTTGTCGATCAACTGGTCGGCCAGGGTCTGCATCGCTTCCCGGCCCGACCAGGCGATGTGCGGCGTGAGGATGAAGTTGGGCAGGTCGAGGTCGAGCAGGGGGTTGCCTTCTCTGGGCGGCTCCTTGCCCAGCACGTCGAATCCGGCGCCGCCGATTCTGCCCGAATGCAGGACATCGAGCAGCGCCGCTTCGTCCACCAGACCGCCGCGGGCGGTGTTGATCAGCAGGGCGTGGGGTTTCATCCGGGCGAATTCAGCCGCACCGATCAGGTGGCGGGTTTGCTCGCTGAGGGGCAAGTGCAAACTGATCACGTCGCTTTCCTGCAGCACCGTGTCGAACGCGGTGTAGCCCGGGCGCACCTCGGCGGCACCCTTGTGCTCGGCGATCAGCACCTTCATGCCGAATGCCAGCGCGATCTGTTCCACCGCCTGGCCGATGGCGCCGTGGCCGATCAGCCCCAGGGTGCTGCCGTGCAGGTCGCGCACCGGATGGGTGAACAGGCAGAACTGGTCGGCCCGCTGCCATTCGCCGTTGCGCAAGTCGGCGCGGAACGCCAGCAGGTTGCGGCGCAGCGCCAGCATCAGCATGAACACGTGCTCCGGCACGGTGTGCACCGAGTAGTTGCGGATGTTGGATACCACGATGCCGCGTTCGCGGCAGCAGGCGATATCCACGTTGTCGGTGCCGGTGGCGGCGGCGGCCACCATCTTCAGCTTGGGCAATTGCTCCAGCGTTTCCCGGCGTAGCGGCACCTTGTTGGTGATGGCGACAGTGGCCTCCATCAGCCGCGCCACGATCTGGTCGGCCGGCGTGGCAGGATACTCCTCCCACTGGTGATGGAAGGACGGGTGGCGGATGTCGGCGATGATGCTGTCGGAATCGAGAAAGACGATTTTTTCCATGAGATTTGTCCTGGCTTTGATATTTCATAAACTCACCGCGGAGGCGCGGAGGCGCAGAGAACGTAGTACCCAGAATTACGACAGGCTTAGCAAATAATAGCCCGAAGAAATTAGGGGTTTATTGTGCTTTTCCTCTGCGTCTCGGCGCCTCTGCGGTGAAAAGTCCAAGCTAATCGCCGCCCATGCCGGACATCCGTTCCAGCACCTTGACCACTGCAGAGGAATCCAGGTCAGCGTCGCCGCTGCCCATCAGGGCGTTGAGGTGCTGGGTGACCAGGGCGGCGGCAGGCAGCACCAGGCCGAGCTGGTGGGCGGTTTCCATGACGATGCGCATGTCTTTCTGGTGCAGGCCAACCTTGAAGCCGGGCCTGAAATCGTGGTCCAGCATGCGCTTGCCGTGCACTTCCAGTATCTTGCTGCCGGCGAAACCGCCGAGCAGGGCCTCGCGCACCTTGGCCGGGTCGGCACCGTTCTTGCGGGCGAAAGTCAGCGCTTCCGCCACCGCTTCAATAGTCACCGCCACCACGATCTGGTTGCATGCCTTGGCCACTTGGCCGGCGCCGTTGCCGCCGACGTGGACGATATTCTCGCCCATGCATTCGAACAGCGGTCTGACGCGCTCGAACACCTCCGGCTTGCCGCCCGCCATGATCGAGAGGGTGGCATTGATCGCCCCGGTTTCGCCGCCGGAAACCGGCGCGTCCAGCATCTCGATGCCTTTCGCACTAAGTCGCTCGGCGAAAGCCTTGGTGGCGGTGGGGGAGATAGTGCTCATGTCGACCACTACCAAACCTGGCCGGGCGCTGTGAATGATGCCCTGTTCGCCGAACACCACCGTTTCCACATCCGGGGTGTCGGATACGATGGTGAAGATCACGTCCGCGTGGGCTGCTACTTCCCCGGGCGTGGCGCAGGCGGTTGCACCTGCAGCCGTCAGCTGCTGCAGGGCTTCCGGGCGGCGCGCGTAGGCCCACAGCTTGTGCCCGCCCTTCATCAGGTTGAGGGCCATGGGGCGGCCCATGATGCCGGGGCCGATAAATCCGACATTGAATGACATAAGTTTCTCTTAAGGGTTACGTATCGTTAATCCTTAAAACGGCGATTAACCACGAATGACACGAATTTTCACGAATAAACACGAATAGTTAGAGACAAACATCGTGTCGCCCAGAGGCGTCTACTTTTGGCGCCAAACGGGTGAATCAGCTAAGCTATGATAATCTACTGATTATTCGTGAATATTCGTGCTTCATTCGTGTAAATTCGTGGTTAAAAGCTTTTTCTAGGTTAATGCATCAGCCACACCGTTACCGGCAGCGTCAGCCAGAACAGTACCGTGGTCCAGCCGATCAGCAGGGCGGCGGCCTCGGTGTCGAGATGAAAGCGGTCGGTCAGGATCAGCGCCGACATGATGGTCGGCATGCCCGCTTCGACGATGGCGGCTTTCTGCGCCTCGCCCACCGGAGCGAACAGCAGCGACGCGGTGAGCGCCACCACCAGCGGCATCAGGGCGAGCTTGATGGCGGCCACGCCGAGAATGACTCCCTTGGGTTTCAGTTGCCGCCAGGGGATGGACAGCCCCAGCACAAACATCATGACCGGGATGGTGGCCTGGCCGATCATCTTGGCCGCATGGACCAGCGGCTCGAAAGCCAGTCCGCTCATCTGCAAGCCGGCTCCCGCAAAAAACGCCCAGATCGGCGGGATGCCGACCAGTTGGCGCCATACCGGCGGATGCAGGCCGGCGGATTCAGGCGGGCCGAGGTGGGTGCAGACCCATATGCCCAGGCTCCAGAACAGCGGCATGGTCATCAGCATGTCGTTGAAGGCCGCATAGCGAGGTGCTTCGCTGCCATAGAGGAAGACCAGCACCGGCACGCCGATGTAGAAGGTGTTGCCGAACATGCCGCCCACCAGCAAGGCGGCGCGCGTCCCGTTGTGCAGGTCGCGCCCGAACCGGGTGCGGTAGAGCAGCAGGTAGAGCACCGCGCCGGAGGTCAGGCCGCCGATACCGACCAGAAGGGGCACCGACAGCAGTCCGGGGGTGATCGGCGTGGCAACCGCAATGGAGAACAGAATGGCCGGGAAGAACAGGTTGAGCACCAGCCGGTTGAGCTGGATGCGCAAGGTCTTGCTGGAGATTTCCCGGTAATGGTTCGGCCAGACTGCGCCCACGCCGACCAGAATGGCGGCCGGCAGCATCACCTCGATCATGAGTTTGACCAGATGGTTCAGGTCCATAATTATCCTAAAAACCGCAGTTCATTAACCGCAAAGACGCGAAGGCGCAAAGAAAACAAGGACATAAGATCCATCTGGTATTCACCTGTCCGGTGACTGGGCAGATTCCGATAACACATTGTTTTTCCTTTGCGTTCTTTGCGCCTTTGCGGTTCAAATGCTTTTTTTAGGATTATTCCCTGAGCGAGGCGGCTGCCGTGATGACGTTTAGCCGAGCGTCGGCATCACCAGCGTGGAGGCGCTGCGCTCAGACACTTCCGGCCAGCGGCTGGTGATGGCCTTGGTGCGGGTGTAGAAGTACACGCCTTCCATGCCGTGCATGTGCAGGTCGCCGAACAGCGAGGACTTCCAGCCGCCGAAGGAGAAGAAGGCCATCGGTACCGGGATCGGCACGTTGATGCCGACCATGCCGACTTCGATCTCGTTCTGGAAGCGCCGCGCCGCCGCGCCGGAACTGGTGAAGATGGCGGTGCCGTTGGCGTAGGGGTTGCTGTTGACCAGGTTGATCGCCTCGTCGAAGCTGGCGGCGCGCAGCACGATCAGCACCGGGCCGAAGATTTCCTCGCGGTAGATGGTCATCTCGGTGGAAACATGGTCGAACAGGGTCGGCCCGACGAAAAAGCCGTTCTCGTGGCCGGGCACCTTGATGCCGCGCCCATCCGTTAACAACTTTGCGCCCTGCGCCACGCCGCTGTCGATGTGGCCGACGATCTTGTCGCGATGCTGGGCTGAGATCACCGGGCCCATCTCGACGCCTTTCCTGTCGCCCGGGCCGACCACCAGCTTCTCGGCTCTTTCCTTCAGCTTGGCCACCAGCGCATCGGCCACGTCGCCCACCGCGACCACGGTGGAGATCGCCATGCAGCGCTCGCCGGCGGAGCCGTAGGCGGCGCCCATGATGGCGTCGGCGGTGAAGTCCAGCTCGGCGTCGGGCAGTACGATGGCATGGTTCTTGGCGCCGCCCAGGGCCTGCACGCGCTTGCCGTGGCGGGCGGCGGTCTCGTAGATGTGTTTGGCCACCGGCGTCGAACCGACGAAGGACACGGCACGCACGTCGGGGTGGATGAGCAGGGTGTCCACCGCTTCCTTGTCGCCCGGCACGACGTTGAAAACGCCGTCGGGCAGGCCCGCTTCCTTGAACAGCTCGGCCATACGCAGGCTGCACGAAGGCACCTTTTCGGAAGGCTTGAGGACGAAGGTGTTGCCGCAGGCGATGGCGATGGGGAACATCCACATCGGCACCATCGCCGGGAAGTTGAACGGGGTGATGCCGGCGCATACCCCCACCGGCTGCAGCATGGAGTGGCAATCGACGCCGCGGCCGACGTTTTCGGCATGCTCGCCTTTGAGCAGATGCGGCGCGCCGACGGCGAATTCCACCACTTCGATGCCGCGCTGCACCGAGCCGGCGGCGTCTTCCAGGGTCTTGCCATGCTCTTCGCTGGCCAGTTGCGCCAGCTCGGCGCGGTGGGTTTCGAGCAGGTCACGGAACTTGTTCAGGATGCGGCTGCGGCGCAGGGGGGTGGTATCGCGCCAGGCTGGGAATGCAGCCTTGGCGGCGGCAACTGCGCTTTCCACATCCTCGCGGCTGGCCAGCGGCACCTGACGGATCGCTTCGCCGGTGGCCGGGTTGGTCACGTCTGCCAGGCGGTTGCTGCGGCTCTCGGTGCGCTGGCCGTTGATCCATAGGGTTAAGGTAGGCTTCGACATCTTTCTCTCCATAAGTCTTGAATTATTTTAAAAACGACGATTAACCACGAATGACACGAATATTCACGAATAAACACAAATAGTTAGAGACAATCATCGTGTCGCCTGGAGGCGCCTACTTTTGGCACCAAACGGGTGAATCAGGCTATTCATGCTAACTAACAGATTATTCGTGAACATTCGTGTTTAATTCGTGTAAATTCGTGGTTAAAAGCTTTTTCCAGGATTATTTATGTCCGGAAACCGTGGTGTAGCGGCAATGGGTTTCGCGGATCGCCAGTGCGCCGAACAGGCCGACCACGGCAAAGGCCAGCATGATGCCCAGGCCGATCTGATAATTCTGTTCCGAGTAGACCCGCGCACCCGCCAGCAGCTTGCCGTCCCAGCCCTGATCCATGGCCCAGCCCACCAGGGGCTGCAGCACTGCCGCACCGAGGAAGGAGCCGGTGTTGATAACGCTGGTCGCCATGCCGGACAGGGCGGGCGGGTTCACTTCCTTGACGCTGGCCCAGGTCAGGGTGAAGCCGGAGGCGCTCAGCCCCATCATGGCAAACAGCGGATAGCTCAGGCCGGGCGGCAGATGCCATGCGAATACGATCGGCAGCCAGCACAGGACATATAGCGCAATGCCGCCGAGGATCACCGGCATGCGCTTGCCGAGCCTGTCCGACAACATGCCGGACAGCATCGCGCCGACGGCGAAGGAGAACAGCAGCAGGGTGGTGTGGTTGGCGGCGACGGCGCGCTCCATGCCGTGCACGTCGCGCAAATAGGGAATGGCCCACAGGCCGGCAAAGGCGAACAGGCTGCCGCCGATACCGAGGTTAGGCCAGAAACCGGGCCAGGTGGCGCGGTTTTTCATGACCTTGAGCAGGCCGTCGTACCAGTGCCCGTGATGGCGCGGATGGGCTTCCTTGCCTTCCAGCTCGCGCATGGTCGGCAGGCCGGCCTCGCCGGGATGGCTGTGGACGAGAAACCAGACCAGCACGCCCAGCAGCAGGGAAAACAGGCCGACCGCAACGAACACGTTGCGCCAGGAGGTATGCGTCACCGCCCACACCAGTGGCGCGGCGGCAAGCACCGAGCCGAGGTTGCCGAGCAGGATCGACATGCCGCCGACGGTGCCGAAATGGCGGTCGTGGAACCAGACCGAGTTCAGTTTCATCAGCGAAATGAACATGGCGGATACGCCCAGGCCGACCAGCACCCGCCCCATCGAGGCGGCCGCGAGCGTGTCGGCCAGGCCGAACAGGAGCGAGCCGAGGCCGGCGACCAGGGCGCCGATGGCGACGATCTTGCGCACCCCCATCGTATCGGCCATGACCCCGATCGGGATCTGCATCACGGTATAGGTGTAAAAATAGGCGGCGGCCAGGGCGCCCAGCGCCGCGCCGCTGGCCTGGAAGGATTGCTGCAGGTCGCCGGCGATCGCGGCAGGCGCCATGCGATGGAAGAACGCCAGCATGTAGCCCAGCACCACCAAGGTATAGCTGGTCCAGCGCAGGCGGCGCATGCGGGCGTGGATATGTGTGGTCATGGATGAATTTCCACCTGGGCGCATTAGCTGCTATGCGCAGATTCAGTCAGCGGCCCGGAAATGTCCGGGCCGCGTTCAGCCGGCAGGGAAGAGGCTGGTTAATGTGCTGCACCCAGGTAGGCCGCTTTCACCGCCGGGTCGTTCTTCAACTGCTCCGCCGGGCCGTGGCAGGAAATCCGGCCGTTTTCCAGTACATAACCGTAATCGGCGACATTCAGCGCCGCCGCCGCAAACTGTTCGACCAACAGCATGGTGATGCCGCGCGCCTTCAACTCCCGGATGATGCGGAAGACTTCCTCCACCAGCAGGGGGGCCAGACCCATCGACGGTTCGTCCAGCAGTAAGACGTCGGGGTTGAGCATCAGCGCGCGACCCATCGCCAGCATTTGCTGTTCGCCGCCGGACAGCGTTCCCGCCAACTGCTCGCGTCTTTCCTTGAGGCGCGGGAACAAGTCGAATATCCGGTTCAGGTCGCCCTGTACGTCGCCGCGCTCGCGGCCGAAGGTGAGGCGCGGAAATGCGCCGAGGAGGAGGTTGTCGGTTACCGACAGGGTGGAAAATACGCGCCGACCCTCGGGCGAGTGCGCCAGGCCGGTGCGGGCGATTTTGTGCGAGGCCATGCCGGTCACGTCTTTGGCGCCGAGGCGGATCTCTCCGCCGGTCGGCTTGATCATGCCGGAAACGGCGCGCATGGTGGTGGTTTTGCCTGCGCCGTTGGAGCCGATGAGGGTGACTACCTTGCCCTGCGGCACGTCGATGGAAATTCCGTGCAGCACTTCTACCTTGCCGTAGGCGGCGTGTAAGTTTTTGATCTGTAACATTGCGGGCCCCTTATGCTGCCTCGGCGCTGCCGCCAAGGTAGGCTTCGATCACTTTCTCGTCGGACTGCACTTCGGCCGGAGTGCCTTCTGCGATCTTCTGGCCGAAATCCAGCACCGACACGGTGTCACATATGCTCATTACCACGTCCATGTGATGCTCGATGAGGATCACGGTAATGCCATGACTGCGGATTTTCTGGATCATCCCGATCAGGTCCTTGATGTCCGGCGCGGTCAGGCCGGCGGCCGGCTCGTCGAGCAGCAGCAGGCTGGGGTTCAGCGCCAACGCACGGGCGATTTCCAGCAGGCGCTGCTTGCCGTAAGGCAGGTTGCGCGCTTCCTCGTTGGCCAGGTCGGCCAGGCCGACGAACTGCAGCAGGCTGGCGGCACGCACGCGCGCCGCGTGCTTTTCCTTGCGGCAGCGCGGGGTGTGCAGCATGACATCGAGGATGTTGCTGTGATAGGTATGATGCAGACCGACCAGCACGTTTTCGATCGCGGTCATTTCGCCGAACAGCTGCACGTTCTGGAAGGTGCGTGCGATGCCTTCGCCGGCGATGGAAGAGGGTGAGGTACCGGAAATAATCTTGCCGTTGAATTCGATTTCGCCTGCGGTAGGGCTGTAGATGCCGGTGAGCACGTTCATCATCGTGCTCTTGCCCGAGCCGTTCGGGCCGATCAGGCCATGCACGGTGCCCTTGGCGATTTCCAGGTTGACTGCATTGAGCGCCTTCAGGCCGCCGAATTGCATCAGGATGTCGCGCGCTTCGAGCAAGTTGCCCTTGGCGCTAACAGGATGGTCCGGCACCGACCAGACATGCTGGCTGTCGCCGTGCTCGGTGATGATTTCGTGGCGCTGTATCCACTGCGGTCGGTATTTCTGCACGATGCCGCGCAGGAAACCCATGATGCCGTCCGGCAGATAGTAGACGACGAACAGGATCATTACGCCGAAAATCGTCAGGCGGTGCTCGGTAATGTTTTCCATGAAGTAGCCGAATACGGCCAGACCGATGGTGACGGCCAGGGGCAGTGCAACCTCCTTCAGGGTGCGCTGGCGGGTGGTTACGGCAAAAGCCGAATAGGCCACTGTGAACGCGGCAATGCCGATAGCGATGGTGCGGAACAGTTCGATATCGGACAGGACGTTGGGCAGCATGACGATGATGATCGCCCCCAGGATCGGGCCGCTTCGGGTCTTGCGCCCACCCATGATGACCGCGAGCAGGAACAGGATGGTCAGCTCGAAGTTGTAGGTGTTGGGGGAAATGTATTCCTCGGAATAGGTGAACAGGCCGCCAGCCAGTCCCGCCAGCGCGGCGCTGATCACAAAAGCATAGACCTTGTAGGCGTACACGCTCACCGCCATGCAGTCGGACGCCACCGGGCTGTCGCGCAAGGCCTCGAAAGCGCGCCCAAGATGGGATTTGAGGAGGCGCTGCACGACTATGACCGTCATTACCAGCGCCACCAGGACGATGTAGTAGTAGTCGGTGCCGGTGACCTGATGTCCGAGGAACACGGGTTTGCGCAGCGAAATGCCGAGCGGGCCGTTGGTGAGGAAGGTCATTTCGTTGATCATGATCTGGATGATGGTGCCGAAAGCCAGAGTCACCATGGCCAGGTAGGGGCCGTTCACGCGCAGCGCCGGCAGCGCCAGGATGGCGCCGAACACGGCGGTGACGGCAATGCTCGCCGGAATCGCGAGCAGAAACGGTACGCCGAGCTGAAAATTGAGCACCCCGGCGGTGTAGGAACCGATCCCGAACAGTGCGGCATGGCCGAGCGAAACTTCGCCCACATAACCCACCACGATGTCGAGTCCGAGCAGCAGGATGGCGAAGATGCCGATGATCACCATCAGATGGATGTAATAAGGGTTCGGCCAGATGTAGGGCAGTGCCGCAACAGCGGCCAGAGCCAGAATAATGGAGATTTTCTTGATTGCGCCCATGCTATACCTTCTTGATTTCCGATTTGCCGAACAGGCCGGCCGGTTTGACTGCCAGCACCAGCAGCAGCAGCAGCAGACCCGGAACGTCCTTGTAACCGGTGGAGATGTAGTACCCGGTCGTGGTTTCCGCAATGCCCAGCAGCAGGCCGCCGGCAATCACGCCCATGCCGCTGTTGAGGCCGCCGATAATGGCGACAGCGAAAGCCTTCAAGCCCAACACCACGCCCATGGTGGCGCCAGTGAGGGTCAGGGGGGCGATCAGCACCCCGGCAAACGCCGCCGTCATGGAACTCAAGGCATAAGAAAAGGTGATTACCATGCCGGTGTTGATGCCCATCAGGCCGGCAGCGTCGCGGTCGTTGGAGGTGGCCACCACCGCCTTGCCATAGATGGATTTGCGGTTGAAGAACTCCACGGCCAGCATGATGGCGATTGCGCCGACGACGACCAGTATTTCCATCGGTAGCACTCTTACACCGAGGAAATTGAGCGGAGCCGTCGGGAGCGGGGAGGGAAACTTCAGGTCGTCGCGGCCCCAGATATTTTCCGCAACGTTCTTGAAAATAATGGCCAAAGAAATGGTGGTCATGATCCAGCCGAATTCAGATTTGATTTTGAGTGCGGGCCGGACGCCGATACGTTCGACCACGATGCCTTGCAGCGCGCCGAAAATCAGGACTATCGGGATCATCAGCCAGTAGCTCATGTGGCCGACCAGGGTAAGGCCAACCAGGGCGCCCAGCATCAATGCCTCGCCTTGGCCGAAATTCAGGGTGCGCGAGGTCGCGAAAGTCAGCTGGTAGCCGAAGGCAATCACGGCGTAAATCATGCCGAGCGATATGCCGCTTACAATTAGTTGCGAGAGGATTTCCATGGGAACCATTCCGTTGAGTATGAGCCGGGGTTGCCCCCGGCTCATGTGCTAGTGCTAAAGCATTGCGTGCTTACAACAGATTACTTCTTGGCGGGCGCCTTGCCTTTTGCCTTTTCACGCACTACCTGGCCCTTGTCCGCCTCGTAGGCGTAAACCACGCGACCGTTCTTGACTTCGCCCATCACCGGCATGTTGATGGTGATGGCCTCGTGGTCGTCATGAGTATAAGGGCGGTCATAGGTGGTGATCACGCCATCCACCTTCTCGTTCAGGTTCTCCAACGCTTCGCGGATCTTCACGCCATCTGTGCTGCCGGCCTGCTTGATGGCGGCTGCCAGGATGTACATGGAGTCATAGCCCTGCGCGGCCGAAACCGGGGAAGGGATGCGATCGACCTTGTAAGCCTTCTGGTAGGCCGTGATGAAGGCCTTGCGCTTGGGCGTGTTGGGCTCCTGGATGAAGGTTTGCGGCATGCGCGCGCCCTCGCCGTTCTTGCCGGCATTGTCGATGAAGTTGCCCATCGACAGCGTCCAGCTGCCGATCATCGGCACTTTCCAGCCCAGTTTCTCCATGCCGTTGGCGATCTGCGCCAGCTCAGGCCCGATGGCATAGGTCAGGATCGCCTGAGCGCCGGCTTCCTTGGCCTTCAGCAGCTGGGCGGTCATGTCCACGTCCTTGATGTTGAATTTTTCGACCGCGACTGGCTTGACGTTCTTGGCGGCCAGCGCCTTTTCCAGATCTTCGCGGCCAAGCTGGCCGTAGTTGGTGGAATCGGCCAGGATCGCCACTTTGGTGAATTTTTGCGTGTCGATCGCTTCCTTGACGATTAGCGCGGACTGGATGGTGTCGTTGGCGGAAGTGCGGAATACATAGTTGTCAGGATATTGCGGCGGCAGGAACTGCTTGGTGACGATGGAGCCGGTGGCGACGTTGTTGAGCACCGGAATCTTGGCTTCCTGATAGAAACGCTGCGAGGCCAGGGAGACGCCGGTGTTGATGTAGCCCAGGGTGGCGATGACGTGCTCCTTGTTGATCAGCTCCTGCGACACTTGCACGCCGCGCTCGTTTTTGGCTTCGTCGTCGCGCTCGATCAGCTGGATCTGGCGCCCGAGAACGCCGCCTTTCTTGTTGATTTCGTCGGCCGCGAGCTTCACGCCGTCGCGCATGCTGACACCCATCGGCGAGGAACCGCCGGTGAAGGGGCCGGAAAGGCCAATCTTGATCGGTTCTGCTGCAATCGTCGCGGTGGAGGCGCACAGCGCCAGCGCTGCTGCCAATGCCTTAATCCTGATATTCATAAGGTGAGCTCCTTGAATGTTGATTTAGATGCCAAAACAGCTAAACGCAGATCGACTACGCCTTTCACTCTACCCTGCTTACGGTGGATTTTCATATTATGAAAATCCGTGCTGCAGTGTGGAATACTGTACCCGATAAATTTACCGGTTTCAAGAATATATTTAAGCCACAAGAACTGCCAACACCATGAATATTATTGTTTTCTAATTTACTGGCTAATTATATGTCTTATATCAGTAGTGTCCGGTTAACTTGCGAATTCGTGCGCCGAAGCCAAGCATTGGCGCGGGCTACGGAGCAATTTATTTTGGTGCCGATTTGAAATCAGTTTTCTCATATGCAGGTTCGCGTAACTTCCA
>Ga0307375_10000192_pt1 | contig 83085 bp, 76 predicted proteins | sample TR1MG_FD_202531 | JGI IMG/M metagenome (GOLD analysis project Ga0307375, IMG submission 202531) | Soil microbial communities from Risofladan, Vaasa, Finland - TR-1 | ecosystem: Environmental > Terrestrial > Soil > Coastal area > Acid sulfate soil | place: Finland: Risofladan, Vaasa | collected... | reverse complement strand
CCGGCGGACATGCTCTGCCCATGACGCCACCTTGCTCATCGCCATCGCACCCATCCTCGCCGTGAAAAAGCCAGCGTGATGGGCTCATACAACCACGACAAGATGGCTACGGCAGACGCTTACGTTCATCCGGGGTTTGCGCGGCGTCATGGGGCAGACCTCAGGTCGGCGGGAGGCGGCAGGGCAGCCGTGTCCAATAGCCCATCGTAAACGCTGAGGTCGTCGGGAACCGCACCGCGCCAATGCACGCTGGCGCTGGCAAACGTCACTGCCGCGGCCAGTGCCTGGTCGGCCGACTGGCCGCAGACAAGGGCCGCCAGCATGCGTGCGCTGAACGCATCGCCCGCCCCGACCGTATCGACGATGTGCGGGGCCAACGGCGCAGCCTCGCTGGCAGTGCACAACCCCGCCGCGTTCCACACTACGGCACCGCCGCCGCCATGGGTGACCAGGATCCAGCGCGCGCCGGTGCGTCCGGCCAAGGCGGCCAGCGCCGGGTGATAGCTGCCGACCGGCGGCCGTGTCGGCGATGGCGCGGGGATCTGCAGCCAGCCCAGCACCAGGCTCAGCTCGGTTTCGCTCAGCTTGAGCACTTCGATGTCGTGCAGTAGCGACAGGGTCTGCGCTGGCGTGGGGCCGGCTTCGCGCCAGTTCAGGTCGACGAACACGCGGAACCGCTGGCTGCCGCGCACCGCCGCGAGGGCCGCCCGTGAGGTCTCACTGCGCAGCGCCAGTGTCCCGTGATAAAGCCAGCTTGCGCTCGGCTGTGGCAGGCGAGCAGCCACCGCAGCGAGCGCGGCGCCTGCCTCGATGTGATCGAATGCCAGCTCGGCGGGAATCTCGAAGACATGCCCATCGGCATGTTCGTGCACGAGCACGCGCGCGGTGCCGAGCAAGGTTTCGCTCTGCACGCCATCCAGCCGCAGACCATACCGTTGCGCCGCCGCACGCAGCCGGGCGCCACCCGCATCGGCGCCGATGCGGCTGAGCAGCAGCGGCGTCAGACCCAGCGCCGCCAGATGGCCGGCCACGTTGAACGGTGCGCCGCCGGGTATAAGCGCTTCCGGGAAGGCATCCACCAGGGCCTCACCGAATACCACCGGGGGAGCGAGGCCGCCCATCAGTCGCGCATCCGCCAAAGTACGCCCCACGATGCGAGGCGACGGTTGCTGTCGCCCGCATCCGCTGCGGCAGGTGCGCCGCTGGCCCAGGCATCGCTCCAACCCGCGCCCATTCCCAGCGCGTCGAGGTCAAGGCCGAGCGGTGCGTCGCCAAAATGGAATACCGCTCGTGCGTCATCGCCGCGACGCACCAGCAGCAAGGTCTTGCCCGGCTGCTCGACCACGCTGACCGCGTGCTCGGCCGGCCAGCGCGGGTCGCGCCGTACATGGGTCAGTGCACGCAGCGTGGCGAAGGTTGCCGCGGCTACGCCCTTTCCGGCGGCCAGGGCATCGAGTGCCGCCGGTGACAGCGCGGGACGCTGCAGCCAGCGACCGTCCCAGGCGATCAGACCGGCATCTTCGCTGGCCTCATTGTTGGTCTGGCCCAGCTCATCACCCATGTACAGCAAGGGCACGGCGCCGACCCAGAATGCCAGCGCATGCAGCAGCGCAAAGCGCCGCAAGACTGCCGGCTCGGGTGTGGCCAGCGGGTTGCCGGGCAGGCCGACCAGGGAGGCGGTCATGCCGTTGCTGCCATGCACGGCAGCGCCTGCACCACCGCTCTGGAACGCTGCGCCGCGGGCGAAGCTGCCCGGCGTGCGACCCTCGAGGAAGTCCGCCGCCGCACCGATGCGTTCGGGGAATTCGGAGCCACTCGACTCGACCTGCTCGCGCAACACGTTCCACACGATGTCGTCGTGGCAACGCACGTAGGTGATCCAGCCGGTACCCGGCGGGTTCGCCGGCGTGTCGGCGATGACTTGCTGCGGCAACTGCGCGCTGCATTCGGCCAGCCCGGCCCAGGCCGCAGCCATCAGCCCGGTGTGATAGGCGAGGTGGCACTCGCGACCGGTCAGGGCGCCGCGACCGAAGTAACGGGTGACCTCGGTGGTGGGCATGATCGCCTCGGCCTTCAGCAACACGCCCGGCGCCACCAGCCGCGTGCAGGCGCGCAGCGCCGCGAGCAGCAAGTGCACTTCCGGTTCGTTGACGCAGGCCGTGCCCAGGCGCTTCCACAGGAACGGCGCGGAGTCGAGTCGGAACACCTCGACGCCGCGGTTGGCCAGGCCGAGCAGGGCCATCGCCATCGCCGCGAACACCGGCGGGTGCGAGTAATTCAGATCCCACTGGTAGGGGTAGAACGTGGTCCAGGTCCAGCCCATGCCGGCCACTCTGGTGAAGTTGCCCGGCGCGCTCTGCGGAAACACCTGGCCCACCGTGGTCTCGTAGGCGTCGGGTAGCTCACGGTCGGGAAACACGTGGAAAAACGCCCGCATCGCCGGATCGCCGGCAATCGCCTGCTGTGCCCACGGATGCTGGTCGGCGACATGGTTCAACACCAGGTCCGAACACAGGCTGATGCCGGCAGCACGCAGCTCGCTTGCCAGCGCCTGCAGGTCGTCCATGCTGCCGAGCACAGGTTCGACTTCCTCGAAACTGGCGACCGCAAAGCCGCCATCGCTGTCGCCACTGCGCGCGCGCAGAAACGGCAGCAGGTGCAGATAGTCCACGCCCAACGCGCGCAAGTGGCCGATCCTGCCGGCAACCCCGCGCAGGTTGCCGCCAAAGCGATCCACATAGGTCGAATAACCGAGCATGCGCTGGCGCACGAACCAGTCCGGCTGCTTCTCGCGCTCGATGTCCAGCGCCACCAACCAGGCCGGGCGCAGGGACGCCTGCTGGCCAAGTTGCGCAAACAGGGCCGACAGCCACGCGGAAAAGCCTTCCGTATGGCCGTACAAGGCAGTCAACGCATCGATCAGGTCGTTACCGGCCAGCGTCAGGCGCTGGTCGGCAAGGGCGTGCTGGTCGGGCGGCAGCATCGAGAGAAAATGCTGCCGCGCTTCCATCAGATCGGCGTTGAGCGCGACGGGAGCGCTCACGCCTTCACTCACAGCGAATAGCGCCAGCTGGCATACACGGTGCGACCGAGGATCGAGCGCGCGGTGTTGAGGCCATTACCCTGCACGGCACCGGGGCTCTGGTCGATCTCGGTCAGGCCGATGGTGTCAAACAGGTTGTCCGCCTGCAGCGACACCGACATGCGCTCGTTGATGTCATAACGGGCGAAGGCATTGACCTGGGTGTAGCCAGGCATGATCAGGCTGTTCGGGTTGCTGGCATAGGACTTGGTGGTGCCGATCATCGTGGCGCCCACGGTGATCGGACCGAAGCGGTAGCTGGGGCTGAGCTGCCACACGAACTTCGCCTGGCGTTGCGGCATGTTGCCCACGTCCGCCGGGGTGATCGCGTCCTTGGTGATCTTGGAGTCGGTATAGGTGGCGCCGCCACGCACGCTGAAATTGCCGTAGTCGACCGAACCCTCGATCTCAAGGCCCTTGGACTTGTAGTTGCGGCTGATCAGCGACTGCGTCGGCGAGGTGACGTCCTGGTTCTGCTCCTGCGTGGTGGCATAGAACCCGGTGACGAACAGGCTGGTGTGGCGGGTGCTCCATTTCACTCCGGTTTCGTACTGCTGCACCACGTTGACCGCGACGCCTTGCGGCGCATTGCCGCTGGCCAGCAGGCCGCCACCGAACAGCAGGCGATCGGCATTGAAGCGCGCACCACGGCTGACCCGGCCAAACAGCGCCACCTCGGTATTCAACAGGTAGTTGGCGCCAAACGAGTACTCAAGGTGATGCTTGGTGTAGTCGATCGGCATCACCTTGTTGTTGTTGACCACGGGCACGGTCAGCTCCGGTGTCTGCAACACGCCATCGCGGTTCACGTCGATGGGCGAGGTGCCAGTTGAACCCGCGTAAGTGCCACTGGCCTGCATGCGGTCATAGCGCAGGCCGCCGTCGAGCTGCCAGTTGCCGGGCTGCCACGAGAGCGAAATGAAGGGGGCGTCCATCCGGTAGTTGGCGTCGTACGAGCGCACGCAGCAATTGCCCCAGTAGGGCGTACCGTAGGCCACCAGACCATTCTGGGTCACTGCCTGGCCGGCTGCGTTGTAGACGTCGAGCAGGCTGGCCTTGCTGCCTTGGGCCGTCTCCAGGTAGGTGTTCCAGTGCCAATCCTGCTTGATGGTCTGGTTCGAGTGGTAGTAACCCAGCAGCAGGTCCAGCGGGCCGTTGGCCGTATCGAACGCGCGCTTCAGAGTCAGGTTGTTGGTCGTGTTGCCTATGTCCGGCAAGCTGACGTTGAACAGGTGGACACGCGTCGCCAGCCCATTGCCGCCAACCGTCGCCGGGTCCGCCGTCTGGCCGGCAAGCGGGCCGGTGGCATAGCGCAGCGTGGCGCCCGCGCCGCCGATCTCGTTGGCCAGCGCGGAGGCGGTGTTGACCTCGGCCGGGTAGGGACCGACGAAGTCGCCGGAATTCTTCGCCACGCGGAACTGCTCGTGCAGGCTCCAGCCGCCGCCGAGGCTGAATTTGCCCTCGCCGCCGAAGGCGGCCACCTTGGAGTGGTAGCCGTCGGCAATATGGGTGACAACCCGGTTGCCACTGGCATTGATGGCCAGATCACGCAGGAAGTACGGCGACTGCAGCGCACCACTCTGCACGTTGAAGCCCGGCAGCGAGTTCACGCTCGGGTTGCTGTTGCTCCCGCTGATCGACACCGGCACCGGCAAGTACGCCGGGGACCTGTCATCCAGCACCTGGAAGCTGGCGCGCAGGAATCCGCCATCGATGTCATGGGTAAAGTTGCCCATCAGCTGGCCGCCCTTCTGGGCGTTGTAGCCGACATCCTTCTGGCCGGTGCCGTCGCGCAAATAGCCGCCGATATGGAACCGGCTGGTATCGGAGATCGGTTGGCCGTAATCGAAGTCCAGCCGCTGGCTGTCGTAGTTGAGGCCGGTGGTTACGCCGATGTCACCGCCACGCGTCTCACCGGTCTTGGTGATGAAGTTGATCACCGCGCCGGGCGCATTGCTGGCGAACACCGACGAGGAGCCGCCGCGTACCACCTCCACATGATCGATGTTGAAATCGGGGCGCAGGAAAGTATCGGGCGTGGCAAAGGCGATATCGCCGAACTCCAGCACCGGCATGCCGTCGACCTGGAACTGCACGAACTTGCCACCGCCGGAAGCCACCGGCAGGCCGCGCACCGAGATGTTGGCATTGCCATCGCCACCGGAGGATTCCGAACGGATGCCCGGGATGTCGCGCAGGATATCGGCCGCATTCTGCAGGCCGCTGTTGGCGATCTGGTCTGCCTCGAGGCTGCTCACCGAGACACTGGAACTCATCTTGCTCAGCGCGCCGGCCGATGCCGTAACCACGGTGGCATTCAGATTGACGGCTTTCGCGGGGCCCTTCTTGCTGGCCACCTGCTCGGAGGATGACGAAGGCGCCGTGCTGGCCGAGTCGCTCTGGCCGGCGGTGGATTGGGCGGCAGCCGCGGCAGGCAACAACGCCAGCGCCACGGCGATGACCAGCGCTTGTTTGCGCATAGCGTGAATGTTCATGAGGTCTCCCCAGACAAAGAATGACGATGCGTGCGCTGGGAAAGTTTTGCTTTCAGCGCGGGCGCAGGACACCCGGTTGGATGCCTTGGATACATCATGGGAAGCGATGCAATCGATTGCAATTTGCACTGCAGCATGGGGTAACAAGAACAAAAGTATCCTTTCAAAACAGTAAAATCTGGTCGCCGGCGGCCTAAATGACAACGATTGCATCAATCTTGCAAGAGCGTACCCGTACAGGCGACCGGAGGCGTGGACTCATGCTTTTTGCTGCGCTGCGTTAGTGGCCGCTATCCGAATGGCTGCTCTGGCGCACGACCAATCGCGTTTCCAGCTCGACCGAAGGCAACGCGTCGCCCCGCTCGAGCATCTCCAGCAGGATCTCGACCAGTGCGGCGCCACCCTCGTGGATGGGCTGGCGCACGGTGCTCAGAGGCGGGCTGAAATGGGCGGCCAACTCCACATCATCGTAACCCACCACGGCGACATCCTCCGGCACCCGGCGTCCCCTCTCCCGCAGCGCACCGATCGCCGCCATTGCCAGCAGGTCACCGCTGGCGAATACCGCATCAAGGTCCGGTTCGGCCTCAAGCAGGGCATGCATGGCCACGCGCCCGGCGTCGGCCAGAAACGGCACGCTGGCATGGCGCCGGTCCGGCAGCGCCACCTTGTTGGCCTTCAGTACCCCGGCAAAGCCCCGATAACGCTCGGCGACCTCAGGCAGGCCAATGTCACCGAGGAACCCGATGCGCCGCCGGCCCTCGGCCAGCAAATGCCGCGCCACCAACTGGCCGCCGAGCTGGTTGTCACTGCCCACCGTGCAGTAACGCTGCCCCGGCAGCTGCGTGCCCCACACCACCAGCGGCAGGCCGCGTTCGGCCATCGCGTTCAACTGGTCGTGATGGCGCCACTGGCCAATCAGGATCACGCCGGCGGTACGGCCGGCATCAATCAGTGCGCTGGCGGCATCGAGGTTCTCCGCGTCGATGCGCACCAGCAGCATTTCATAGCCGCGCTGGGTCAGCGCATCGGCGAGGCTGCCGATCATGCCGTGCAGGAAAGGATCAGCAAAACTCTGCCGACTGGCCTGTTCGTAAGGAACCACCACGCCGATGGTGCGGTTGATCCCCGAGCGCAGGTTGGTGGCCGCGCGGTTGACCGTGTAGTTGAACTGTCGCGCCAGCGTCTGGATGCGCTCGCGGGTCTCCGGACTGACCAGCTCGCTGCCTGCCAGCGCGCGGGATACGGTGGAAGGCGCGACCCCGGCGAGCTTGGCCAGGTCGGCCATCTGCATGCGTCGACGCGACTTCGCCCCACCGCCGCGTTTTGGTGGGTTGATGCCGGTCACCGGCACCCACCCCGGCATACAGGGTTGCAGGTGGTTCGCCACATGGTAAGTAAGCTCGCAATGGCTGGCATGGATAGCACGCTTGCGTAAAAAGATAAGGAGCGCCGCAATGGTTTCCGGCAACGCAACCCAGCGTAATGCAGCGCGCGGCCATCACGCCAGCGTCAGTTGCGCCATCAACAGCAATTTGAACGACAAAGATGGGCAAGGCCGCCGTAAGATCGAACTATCGGTCACCTGGGCCGGACCCGAGGCGCGCCCACGATGTGTCGGCCGACACCAGAGAAGCCACCCTCGGATGGGATGCCGGTGCTCGGCAGCAAGCAACTGGCCAGTGCGTACGCGCTCAGTCAGGCACGGTGCTGTGACGCTTGGCCGCAGCCGGGTCAGGATTGGGATGCGCTGCCAGGCGTGAGAGCAAATAGTCAAATCCAGGCCAGCCATTCTTCTGCATTCGTCCCTGCGACCAAGGCGTCGCAGGGACGAATGGATGGCCGGACCTTACATGCCGATCGCGGTTTCGGCCTTGACGTACGGCAGGTCGAGCGCAAGGGCGACCGGCTCGCAGGTCACCTGTCCTTCGGACACGTTGAGGCCGTTGCGCAGGTGCACGTCCTGCTGCAGCGCCTTCTTCCAGCCATGGTTGGCCAGCGCCAGGGTGAACGGCAGGGTCACGCTGTTGAGCGCGAAGGTGGAGGTGCGGGCCACGGCGCCCGGCATGTTGGCGACGCAGTAATGCACCACGTCATCGACCACGTAGGTGGGCTCGGAATGGGTGGTGGCGTGCGAGGTTTCCACGCAGCCGCCCTGGTCGATGGCCACGTCCACGATCACCGAGCCCGGCTTCATGCTGCGCACCATCTCGCGCGTCACCAGCTTCGGTGCGGCGGCGCCCGGTACCAGCACGGTGCCGATCAGCAGATCCGCGCGACGCACCAGCTCCTCGATCGCGGAGCGGGTGGAGAACACCGTCGAGATCGAGGTGCCGAACTGCGAGGCCAGACGCTTCAGAACGTCGGCCGAGCGATCGACCACGGTCACCTTGGCGCCCATGCCCACGGCAATCGTCGCCGCATGGGTGCCGGATACGCCACCACCCAGGATCACCACGTCAGCACCCGGCACGCCGGGCACGCCGCCGAGCAACACACCGCGACCGCCCTGTGCCTTTTCGAGGGCATGCGCGCCCACCTGCGGCGCCAGCCGGCCGGCGACCTCGGACATCGGGGTCAGCAGCGGCAGCGAGCCGTTGGCCGCCGTCACCGTCTCGTACGCGATGCACACCGCGCCGGAGTCGATCAGGTCGCGGGTCTGCTCGGGATCGGGAGCCAGGTGCAGGTAAGTGAACAGGATCTGGCCCTTACGGAGCTTCTTGCGCTCCACTGCCAGCGGCTCCTTGACCTTTACGATCATCTGGGCGTTGGCAAAGATCTGCTCGGCGTCATCCGCAATGGTGGCGCCAGCGGCAGTGTAGTCGGCGTCGGTGATGCCGGCGCCGATGCCGGCGCCGGTCTGTACCATCACCTGGTGACCGTGGTGCACCAGTTCCTGCACGGACGAGGGGACGAGGCCCACGCGATATTCGTGGTTCTTGATTTCTTTCGGCACACCGATACGCATGGCTGGATCTCTCTCTAGTCGGAGGAAGGCTGGGCCGGCAGCTGCGTGCCGCCGAGGCAGCAGTATGATCGGTGGCTTGAGCAATTTCTCGCCCATTTGGTGGACTACGCGCTCATTTCGTAGCATTTCAATTGGATATTACCCACTTTTATTGGAATTTTATGCTTCGCACCGATTCAGGTCTCGACGAACGCGATCGCGCCATCCTCAAGTTGCTGCAGCAGGACGGCCGCCTGACCAACATCGAACTCGCCCAGCAGATCAACCTGTCGCCCTCGGCCTGCCTGCGTCGGGTGAAGCTGCTGGAAGAGCGCGGCCTGATTTCGCGCTACGTGATGCTGCTCGACGAAAAGGTCGCCGGCCTGGCGGGCACCGCCTTCGTGCTGGTCACCCTGGACCAGCAGGGCCGCGCCGCACTCGATACATTCGAGGCGGAAATTCAACGCCACCCGGAAGTCACCGAGTGCTGCCTGCTCGCCGGCGCGGCCGACTACATGGTGCGCGTGGCCTACGCCAACTCCGCCGACTTTGAGCGCATTCACACCGACATCCTCACCCAACTCCCCGGCGTGGTGCGCGTGCAATCCACGCTGGCGCTGCGCACGGTCAAGAAGACGACGGCGTTGCCGGTGTGAATGGCTGGGACCCACCTTCGAGTGGGTTGCCAAAACGAGACGATGGTGGGGCGAGGAGTTGCGTCAAAGACAGCCCTGCTGATTCGCACTCGGCTCGGCATTGCACGGTTGCGCTGGGCTCGACGGTCCTGATTTGAGGGCAACGAGCAGACGGACCGACAATCCGCACGTCACCGCTTCATTATGTTGTAGCGATACCTGCATTGAGCGATCTGGATCAGGGTGATCCTTTCAAGCTTGGTCTGCCCCTTCGAAGGCTTGTCCATGTCAAAGAGACGGTAGACCAGGCGATGCTCCAGGGTGATCCGGCGGGACCACCAGCCCGACCAATTGGCCTTCAGGGGCTCGGGGCTGCCCTTACCCCGCCAGGGATCGCCCCGGATCTCCTTGATCAGGTCATTGATGGTCTCGACCATCTTGGGATTTTCTTGCTGCCAGTGGAGGTAATCCTCCCAGCCCTGGCCCATCCACCAAAGGTCATCCCTCTCCTTCTGTACGGCCATTCAGGCTTTCCTTCTCGGCTTTGAGGTTGCCTTGGCCTTCACTGGAGCATTGGCTGCTGTCTCGCGCATGGACTTCTCAGAAAGCACGCGCCCAGCAGCTGCAGCAGCCTTGCGAGGAACGAGATGCACCATCTGCCGCAAATCCGGCGCGTGAAAGCCCTGCCCCGTGAAGGTCATGCGGGTCGCGGGCTTCTTCTTTGCAGAGGCCTTAAGGCCAGCCGTGGGCAAGCTCTTCTTGGAAGCGGCAAATTCCTCCGGCCCCAAGATGCGTGCACCTGCCGGCAGTGAAGCGTCTGCTTCTGCCATCGCAGCGTGGAGGCGCTCTGCATTGGCTTGGGTGCCAAACAGGTAGAGGGTCTCCTGCAAGGAGTTGTAGTCTCTCAGCGACATGATCACCGCATCCTCAGAATCGCGGCGGGTAACAATGGTGATCTTGTGATCCGAGGCCACCGTATCGAGCACCTCTTTGAAATTGTTCCTGGCCTCACTGAAATTGATGGTCCGCATGGGGATGCTCTCCGACTTGTACGTGTATACGTACAAGTCCAGTGTAGGACATGTTCTACGCATTCGACAGTATTGTTCTGAATCGCATAGTTGCGAGCGACGAAATCAAGCATGGTTCGTGCCAAAAGCCGTGCATTTGCGCAAATTTTCCTGTCGAAACGACCCAAGCGCGATAGAAACGCTTTCAATATCATAGGTTTACGTCAATCATTCGGCGCGAACCGGTGGCGCACTAGACACCAATGTTAGAGCGCTGGTGTCGGCAATACGCCGTCCCTCGGCCGAGATCCTTGGCGAAAGCCTATTTTAAAGGAGCCCGGCTGCAATCGGCCAACCGCGCAGAAAAGCTTCTTGGGCTTCGGTCTCGACGGCGCCGGGCCTTACCGCTCTAACCTTCGCGCCGAGAACAAAGTCTCGCCCGGCTTCGTCGAAGGACTCAACAACAAGATCCGCGTCATCCAGCGTCGCGCCTACGGCCTGCGTGACGAGGAGTATCTGCACCGGAAGGTCCTCACCTGCATGCTGCCGGAGCTGTGAAATCGGATGAATCTACCCACACGACTTCACGAAGACCCGTTTTTCTTAACGCGTAAAGGTGCCTGAAAACCGAGTTTCAATCGTACGGTACGCTGGTGCCGGCGAAGGGCTGCCGCGATCGATGGCGGATCGTCATTGCGAAAGAGAATATGCACGCGATCAAAGGCAAACCTGTTGTTCGTAACGAGTGATCGCTACGCTGTGCAGCAGCAGGTGACCGAGTTGGTCGACGCCATTGAGCAAGCAGTGCCGCGCGAACGGATCGAGTTGGAAGGCGATGCGTCCGCCGTCGGGCAGCTCGATGAACTTGCCAGAAACGTCGATCGACAATTGGATGCCGGGGTGCTCGAGCAGCCAGCGGTGTTCGGCCTCGCTGACCAAGATCGCCAGCAGGCCGTTCTTCAGCGCGTTGTCGCGGAAGATGTCCGCGATCTCGCTGCACAGCACGGCGTGGATGCCATAGTCGAGCAGGGCCCACGGCGCATGTTCGCGCGAAGAGCCGCAGCCGAAATTGCGTCCGGCGACGAGGATCGTGCAGCCGTCGGCCTGGGGCTGGTTCAATGGAAACTCGGGGTTGTCGCTGCCATCGGCCTGATAACGCCAGTCGTGGAAGCACAACGTGCCCAGCCCGTCCCGGGTGGTGGTGGTAAGGAAGCGCGCCGGAATGATCCGGTCGGTGTCGATGTTCTCGTCTGCCAGGACCGCGGTTCGCGAGTGGATTCGGGTAACGGGTTTCATGCGGCTTGCTCCCTGCTGCGATCCGAGGTGACCAGGTACTTGCGTGGATCGGTGATGCGGCCGCCAACCGCAGAGGCCGCGGCGGTCGCCGGGCTGGCCAGCACGGTGCGTGCGCCCTTGCCCTGACGACCCTCGAAATTGCGGTTGGAGGTGCTCACCACCAGCTGGCCGGGCTGGGCAAGATCGCCGTTCATCGCAATGCACATCGAACATCCGGGCACACGCCATTCGGCACCGGCGGCGGTGAAGACCTCATGCAGGCCTTCGCGCTCGGCCTCGCGGCGTACTGCCTCGGAACCGGGCACCACCAACATGCGTACCCATGACGCCACCGTCCGGCCGCGCAGTACGCTGGCGGCTTCGCGCAGGTCGGAGAGGCGGGAATTGGTGCAGCTGCCGACGAACACCACATCAACCCGCGTGCCCTGCATCGGCTTGCCCACCACGCTTTTCATGTAGTCGAGTGCGCGTCGCTCCTGCGCGTTGCGCGCGGCGGGTACCGGCGCGTCCATCGCAATCGCCATGCCCGGATGGGTGCCGTAGGTGACGGTCGGCGCGACCCGGCTGGCGTCGATCCGCACCTCACGGTCGAAGGTGGCGCCCGCATCGCTGTGCAGGCGGCGCCAGCGCGCCACGGCGGCATCCCACGCCTCACCTTGCGGGACCTGCGGCCGCCCCTTGAGCCAGGCGAAGGTGGTTTCGTCCGGTGCGATCATGCCCGCCCGCGCACCCGCTTCGATCGACATGTTGCAGACCGTCATGCGCTCTTCCATCGACAGCGCCTCGATCGCCGCACCGCGGTATTCGATGACGTGGCCGGTGCCGCCATCGACGCCGATCTGGCCGATGATATGCAGGATCAGGTCCTTGGCACCCACCCCGGCCGGCAGCTTGCCGTCGACGTGAATCGCCAGCGTCCTGGGCTTGCGCTGCAACAGGCACTGGGAGGCCATCACATGGCCGACCTCGGTGGTGCCGATGCCAAAGGCCAGCGCACCGAACGCACCATGGGTCGAGGTATGGCTGTCGCCGCAGACTATGGTCATGCCTGGCTGGGTCGCACCCAGCTCCGGCCCGATCACGTGCACGATGCCGCGGGCGGCGCTGTCCCAGCCATGCAGCTCGATGCCGAACTCGCGGCAGTTGCTTTCCAGCATGCTGACCTGCGCCTGGGCCTCATTGTTCGCATAAGGACGCACACCATCGGCACCGACGGGCAAGGTCGGAGTGGAATGGTCAAGCGTGGCCAGCATGCGATCGGGACGGCGCAATGGCAGTCCGCGCTGACGCAACTCGCTGAACGCCTGTGGCGAAGTGACTTCGTGCACCAGATGCAGGTCGACGTACAGGATCGCCGGCGTGTCGGCGCTCTCGGCGGCCACCACGTGCGCGTCCCATACTTTCTCGAACAGGGTCTTCGCGCTCATGCGGCCACCTTTTTGTTGGCCACCGCTTCATCGGCAGCGACCACCGGATCAAGCCAGCCCCTGCGGTCGTCAGTGCGGAGTAAATTGACCGAGTCCTGTGCCCTGGTGAACGTGCAGGCAACCTTGATCGCCGACGAACGGTAGTACACCGCGTGCTTACTGCCACGAGTAGTAGCTGCCGCAAAGGGCTTGATATGACCGTAATTTGACAGAAAATCTGTGCTCATTAGATGGCTTCCAAGATTGCAGACAGGCAACCGCCGCCGGATAAGCATCCTTGACGACATGAGACCCAGAAGTTGTTTCACAAAATCATATTCTCAGACAAACAGCATAAATTGTGCCAGGCAATATAGAGTTAAACTAAGTGTATGTTTATAAACGAATAGCTTCGCCTTGTTGACAAGTTTGCAACTTTAGGTGTTTCATAATGTTGCGAATGTTTCAAGATCGGTTCAGTGCGACGCAACAGTCAGTAGCGGTTTGAGCCGGCGGACAGGATTGGGGACTATGGGTGTCAACAATGGGCAGGCTGCATCCCAGCTACCACGCATTCTCGTGGTCAGTTACAAGGGATTGACACGCTTGGTGCAGAGCGTGTCGCGTGACTTTCATGGCCTTGCACAAATCAACATCGTCGATGTGGTATTTGATGAGGCGATAGCGACAGCTCGGGATGCCGCTACCAGCAACAGCGCCGATATTATCGTCAGTGCTGGCGCCAATGCCGACCTGCTTCGAAGTAACCTGAAGTTGCCAGTGGTTACCATCCGTACGACTGGCTACGATGTTTTGCAGGCGCTCCTCAAGGCGCGACAATTTTCAGAGCGGGTTGGGGTCGTCACATACGCGGAGAAGATTCCGCAACTTGATGCAGTCAAAGATCTGTTGCGGCTGACACTATCGCAACAAACCTACCTCACGATCGACGATGCACGTGATTGTTTTCACACCCTCACGGCCGAAGGCTACAACGTCATAGTGGGCTCCAGCCTGGTAGTCGATCTCGCCGAAGCGAGCGGATTGAAGGGCATCCTGACCTACTCGCCTACCTCGGTACGCACTGCCTTGGAGGATGCGCTTGAGATCGTGCGGGTTAGAAAACTTGAGGCTGAACGCTACGCCCCCATTCATGCCGTGCTTGAGCACTTGCATGAGGCAGTTCTGGCTGTAGATGTGTCCGAGCGGGTAATTGCAATCAATCCGGCAATGGAAAACCTGCTAAGCGTGTCACGCGAGCGCGCCCTTGGCACGCCGCTGAAAAGCTTGGGATTGGGTCTGGATCTGGCAGATACGCTAGCTAGTGGCAAGCCGGAACGCGGCTTGGCTACTCGCGTCCGTGGTGTGGAATGTATCGCTGATCGCGCACCAACCTTCGACGGGAATCAGATCGTCGGTGCACTTTTGACCTTGCAAGATGCCCAAGCCATTCAACGGGCTGACTCTAGCCTGCGTAGCCATCGTCGTCAGCACAGTCTCACGGCTAAATACCACTTCGAGCAGATTCTCGGTCACAACAATCGCCTCCAGGAACTCCGCGACACGGCGCACCACTACGCACAAACACCATCTACCATCCTGATCACTGGTGAGAGCGGTACCGGCAAGGAACTGTTCGCCCAAGCCATTCACAATGCCAGTCCACGTCGTACCGGACCGTTTGTCGCCATCAACTGTGCTTCATTTCCGGAATCGCTGTTGGAGAGCGAGCTGTTCGGACACGAAGAGGGGGCGTTTACCGGTTCTCGCAAAGGCGGAAAAAGCGGTCTGTTTGAGGCTGCCCACCGTGGGACCATCTTCCTCGATGAGATTGGCGACATGCCTATCTCGCTACAAACGCGACTGCTACGTGTGCTGCAGGAAAAGGAAATTGTCCGACTCGGAAGTACTCAACCAGTTCCCGTAGACGTGAGATTCGTGGCAGCAACACATCAGGATCTTCATGCCCTGATCGAAAGGGGGGCGTTCCGGAATGATCTCTATTTCCGTCTTAATATTCTACGTCTTCAAGTGCCCCCCCTACGAGAGCGTCCCGACGACATCCAAACGCTTGCGACTGATCTTCTCGACAAGGCACTCCGAAGACAGGGCGCGAAGATCTCAGCGAAATCACTACTCGAGCCTTTACTCGGGAAGTTGATCGCTTACCCTTGGCCCGGCAACGTGCGCGAGCTGGAAAATGTCATCGAACGTATCGCCGTACGCGGTGGCGCCCTAAAGGACGACTCGAACCCGAGTCTGAGCGACTTCGCCACAGAGTTATCCGAACTGGTTATGGCACCGAAGGACGAAACCATAATGCGCACACTGGGCGACTCCGACTCATCTCTCCATGCTATGCATGCGCTAGCAGAGGCCGGCGGCAACCATCAGAAAGCTGCGCGAATGCTCGGGATAAGCCGTACGACACTCTGGCGCCGGTTGAGGGCTGCCTGCGTCTGAATCGCCCCAACTTTCCCAGTAGTACGTCGCCGGGCAATCGGCAGCATCCTGCAGATCGGCTCGACCCCGTAGGTGTCGCCGTGTTCGTCGATGAACGCCGACATGGCTTGAACCGGCGGTCGAACTCCGCCTAGGTAAAATACGCCGATGCCTTGCGCAGGATCTCGTTGGACTGGCGCAGCTCGCGCACTTCACGCTCCAACATTCCAACACCTTTACCCGCGCCGGCTCCTCGCTACTGGGGTCTTGCCCTAGCCAAGGTTACGCTCGTCCTGACGCGCTAAGTTGCGCAGCGTCTGCGCCGTGCAGCCGATCTCGCCGGCGATCGAGCTGATGGCTGGCCTGCCCATTGTGAGCCATGCATCGTGCTGATGCTCCAGCACCCTCCGCTCTGTCACTTCCGGCGGATATCTCGCTGTCCTCTTCAAGTGCTCAATTCTCTCAAGAGCTGGAGCCTCCGAGAAAGCTGGGGCGATTCAGCTCATGCCTGCACCACTACGCTCGGTCTATTCGTAAGGCTCCTGGTGCAATGTTTCATTTTAATGAAACAAATGTGAAACATTGAGTGGCGAATGAAACAGATGCTACTGATAGTTCGTTAGTGACAATACATATTAGTAAATAGTATCAAATACTTAAATGAATAGTATTGAGATTGGCACGCCCCTTGCCTGCTAACTGAAATTAAGGGGGTGATTGATGAAACCATTGCAAGGCGTTCGCATCCTGGATCTGACCCACATGTTGTCGGGGCCTTACGGAGCAATGTTGCTCTCAGATCTGGGTGCCGAAACGATCAAGGTCGAACCGCCCGGGAGCGGAGAGGGTACGCGACAGCTCCTGGCGGGAAGTGAAGACTTCTCAAGAGACGGCATGGGGGCATACTTTCTGACCCTGAATCGCGGCAAGCGAAGCGTAGCTGTCAATTTAAAGGACGCACGCGGTCGCGAGGTGTTCTACGACTTGGTGCGATGCGCGGACGTCGTCATTAATAACTTCAGTGTCGGTGTGCCTCAGCGTTTGGGCATCGACTATGCAACTCTGGCAAAGATCAACCCCCGCATAATCACCTGTTCGGTAACCGGGTTTGGCGAGACCGGTCCGGATCCGCACCGACCTGCCTTTGATCAGGTGGTTCAAGGCATGGGTGGTGGCATGTCGATAACAGGTAGTCCGGATGAACCGCCTGTACGAAGTGGCATCCCCATTGGTGATCTTGGCGGTGGACTATTTGGTGCGCTTGGGGTGCTCGCTGCTCTGCATGCTCGTGAGCGTAGCGGGGTTGGTCAGCACGTCGATATCTCGATGCTAGATGCACAGGTATCTCTCCTGAATTACATGGCTACCATGTATTTGATGTCAGGTCAGGTACCAGGTCGGATTGGCAATGCTCACTTTGTTCACGTGCCCTACAACACGTACCAGACTGCCGATGGTTACGTCATCATTGCCTGCATTGGCGACGAATTTTTCAGGCGCCTTGTCGATGTACTTCCACGTGCCGAGTTGCTTGATCCCCGCTACGAGAAGCAGCCGGAGCGATTTGCCGACCGCGAAAGAATCGACGCAATAATCAACGAGGAGCTTGCTGCGCAAGCTTCGGTGGTTTGGCTGGAACGGTTTCGGGCTGCGCGTGTTCCGTGTGCACCGGTCAACGACTTTGCTCAGGCATTAAGTGATCCTCAGGTCGTGGCGCGTGACATGGTTGTCGACGTGCAACTTACCTCGGGTAGCCATGTGCAAATGCCAGGCAATCCGATCAAATTATCCGACGACATCGAGCCACTGTGTCCCAGTGCGCCACCCGGCGTCGGTGAACACACCGAAGAGATCCTCAGCCAACTGCTGGGTTATTCCGCCGAGCAGATTCGTGCGCTTCGCGCGACAGGCTGCATCCAGTAGCAATACATCCCACGAGGAATACAAATGGAACAGGATGCGTCGACATATCGTCTAGGGGTAGATGTAGGTGGGACTTTTACGGATCTTCTCCTGATCCGGGAGGAAACTGGCGAGGCCTTTACCGCAAAGGTTCCCTCGACACCAAAGGATCCGTCGCAGGGTGTACTCAATGGCATTGCCAAGATCTGTGCGCGTCACAAGGTCGACCCGACCCGCATCACACATGTAATGCACGGTACGACTGTGGCGACCAATACCGTGCTGGAGGGTAACGGTGCCCGGGTTGGCTTGGTTACGACTCTCGGTTACCGACAGGTCTTGCAAATTGCACGCTCTTTCGTTCCAGGCGGGTTGGGTGGGTGGGTCATCTTCAACAAGCGTCCACCACTGGCGCCATTGGAGTTGACCATAGAAGTTGAGGGGCGACTAGGCACGCGGGGTGAAGTGATAGTTCCCCTGAATGAAGCACAGCTTCGTGAAAAGTTGCGTTGGCTCGCCGGGCAAGGAATCGAGGCCCTGACCGTCTCGTTGATCAATGCCTACGCGGACGGTTGTCACGAAGTTCGGGTACGAGAAATCGCAGCTGAGGTGATACCGGAAATCCCAGTATCGATCTCATCGGAAGTCATACCCGAGATGTCTGAATACGAGCGCACGGAAACTACAGTTGTCAATTCCTACATACGACCAAAGGTCGCCCGCTATCTTGGCAATCTGCACAATGAGCTGATCGCCACCAGTGGTGAGGTCAAGTTACGCATCCTGCGTTCCGATGGCGGACTTGCCTCTGTCGAAGCCGCAGCAGACAGTCCCATTAATCTGCTGATGAGCGGGCCGGCCGGTGGTGTGGCAGGTGCTATCTGGTTGGCCAAACAGGCCGGGTTCGAAAATCTCCTGACTTTTGACATGGGTGGTACCTCCACCGACGTTGCGCTGATCCAGGATAGTGTGGCGCAGACGCGCCGGGAAACACGCGTCGCGGATGTCACCGTGCGCGCACCGTCGATTGATGTCCGGACAGTCGGTGCCGGCGGCGGTTCAATCGCCTACGTGCCGGAGTTGACCAGGGCCCTGCGTGTCGGGCCTCAGAGCGCAGGTGCCGTACCTGGGCCGGCGGCATATGCCCTCGGTGGCGATCTGCCGACGGTTACCGATGCCAATGTCGTGCTTGGTTACCTCCCGGCGCGTTCGCGTTTGGGTGGTGATATGGAGCTGGATGTAGAAGCTGCGCGAAGGGCGATGCAAGGTGTGGCCGACAGACTCGGAATGTCCGTGCTCGAAGCGGCCGAGGGCGTGATCAAAATCGTAAACGAGAACATGTTCGGAGCACTTCGGATTGTCTCGATTGAACGGGGCTATGACCCACGCGACTTTGCTCTCGTAGCCTTTGGTGGGGCCGGCCCACTGCACGCCAACGCAATAGGACGGTTGCTTGGTGCCTGGCCGGTAGTGATTCCACCTGCCCCTGGCGTGCTGTGCGCTTATGGTGATGCCACCACGCGGTTACGCGACGAGGCATCGAGAACCTTCATTCGCAGGCTTGACGAAACGTCTGATGCCGAGGTCCAGGGCATTCTTGATGAGCTGGCTGCAATAGCGTTGCTGACGCTACAGGCAGAAGGGATTCCTGAGGCCCAGCAGTCGGTAAGTTACGAAATTGATCTCCGGTATCGCGGTCAGATCACCCGACTGACGGTGGCTACAAACAGGGCAAAATGTCAGTCTGACGGCCTGGCTGGAATCGCCGAACTCTTCGATCGATACCACGAGCAGTTATACACATTCACGCTTGACGTACCGCGCGAGCTGGTGAATCTGCGCGTCATTGTCGAAGGTCCGGAAACACGTGTGCGCGCCGAATCCGTCGAGCAGGGCGGTACTGACGCAACGGCGGCGATTGTCGACCACACAGAGGTCTTCATTGACGGAATGCATAGGAAGGTTCCGATCTTCGATCGAGCGAATTTGTGCAGCGGAAATCGAATCGAGGGGCCCGCGGTCGTCTGCCAGATGGATACCACCACCCTGATCCTGCCCGAACACCACGGGGAGGTCGATACCTACGGGAACATCCTGATTCGGCCCAACGTGCCGCGTTCCGCCGACTAAGCAACCGAACTGAGGACGCAGCCATGCCTTCCAAAATCATCGAACCCAATGCCGGTACGTTTTCCCCGGTCGAGCTGGATCCAGTCACATTGGACATAGTCGAGAACGCGCTGCGCAATGCGCGAGACGAGATGGATGCCGTGTTGTTCAGGACTGCTCTGTCGCCTGGAATCCGTGAGCAGCACGATGCCTTCCCGATGATTGCCAATCATCAGGGAAAAATGGTGGTCGGTCAGTTTGGATCGTTCATACACGGCTTTCTGGAAGCCTACGATGGCGATATCGAGGAAGGTGACATCTTTCTCACAAACGACCCGTATTCGTGCAACGGGGCAGTTAGCCATCTCAATGACTGGCTGGCTCTGATGCCGATATTCCATGCTGGTCGGTTGGTCGGCTGGTCGGCCATGTTCGGGCACATGACAGACAACGGTGGGAAAGTCCCCGGAAGCTTGCCTACCGATGCGGCGCAAATATTCGAGGAAGGCATCCAGATTCCTCCTCTCAAGATTTACCGCAAGGGTACTTTGAATCGGGAGATCTTCGAGCTTATTTTGCGCAATGTGCGCATGCCGCACTGGAACCGATCCGACTTCAACGCAATCATTGCAGGCTTGCGGCTCGCTGAGCGGCGGGTTCACGAGATTATTCGTCGATTCGGGGTTGACACCTATATCGGCGCGATGCTCGAAATGTTGGAGAGAAACCGTCGTGCGATGAGCGTCATCATCGAGATGGTCATACCGGAAAAAAAGGCCTACTTCGAAGACTACCTCGATGACGACGGAGTCGGAGTAGGTCCCTACAAACTCGCGTGTCACTTGTGGCGTGAGGGCGACAAGGCGATTTTCGATTTCCAGGGAACTGACCCGCAGTCGGGCTCATCGGCGAATTTCTTCCTCAATGAGGCGATGTTCAAGATGTTTCTCGGCGCCTTTTTCATCAACCTGTTCGATCCGCAGATTCTTTTCAACGACGGGTTCTACGATCTCGTCGAAGTACGCATTCCCGATGGCTGCATACTCAAGCCGAAACGGCCAGCAGCACTGTCTTGCCGCACTCACCTGTTGGGCCGCATCTTCGACGTCATGGGAGGCGTGCTTGGCCAGGGGAAACCCGAGGCGCTCAACGCGGCTGGCTTTTCCGACAGTCCGCATCTGATGTATTCGGGCTATGACAGCACTGGTCAATGGTTTCAGCTTTTCCAGATCGGTTTCGGCGGTATCCCCGGCCGGCCCAGTGGCGATGGACCCGATGGACACTCGCTGTGGCCATCATTCACGAATGTCCCCAACGAATTCCTCGAGAGCTACTTTCCGCTTCGCATCAACGTGTATGAGACGATTGAGGATTCGGGCGGAGCTGGTCTGCACCGCGGTGGCAACGGCATGCGGGTCGTGTACGAGTTCCTCGAGCCAGGCCAGGTTTCTATCCACGACGACCGCTGGTTGACCTACCCCTGGGGTGTCAACGGCGGGCTGCCGGGTTCACGCAGCAGTAAGCGATTGGTGCATACCGACGGTAAAGAGGAGTGGTTGGCATCGAAATGCGATCGCGTAGCGGTGGAAGTTGGCGATCAGCTGCATTTTGTGACGTGGGGTGGGGGTGGGTGGGGCGATCCATTCCAACGCCCGGCAGAGCTCGTCGCCCTCGACGTCAAGCGCGGCTTGGTTACTCGTGAGGGCGCATTGCGGTATGGCGTGGTGCTGAGCGATGACGGTTCAGTTGACGCGGCAAAGACTCATTCTCTGCGCGATCGTCTGGCTGGCGAACGTGGCTCGACTCAGATGTTCGATCGCGGCGGCGAGATCGATGCGATCAAGGCACGATGCAAGCTGGAGACCCATCTGGATCCGCCAAAGTCTCCACAGCTCATAAAATCCCTCAAGTCTGCGCTGATTGCCAGCCCATCTGCGGCGACTTGAGAAGACCATGTCGAGTAACCGCATCTACATAAACGACGTCAGTCCCCGTGATGGTTTGCAGAACCAGACGATTTACGTATCGGTCGAAGGGAAGCTGGCGCTGATCGAGGCATTGATCAGCGCTGGTGTGCGCCAAATTGAGGCAACCAGCTTCGTGTCGCCAAAGGCAGTGCCGCAGATGGCCGATGCCGACGTTCTATTTCAAAATTTGCCGCGTAGCGAGGAGGTTCAGTACAGCGCGCTGGTTCCCAATCTGAAGGGTTTGCAGCGTGCGATCGCTGCCGGGGCAAAAGAAATCGCAGTCGTGCTGTCAGCTACTGAGACAATGAACCAACGCAACCTCGGCATGACGCTGGCTCGTACCCTTGAGGTTTGCACGGAGACGGTTGTTGCCGCAAAAGCTGCCGGATTGCTGACCAAAGCCTACGTCGCTGTTGCGTTCGAATGCCCATTCGAGGGCACAGTGTCGCCCGCACAAACACTGGCCTTGGCAGCGAAGATGCACGACGCAGGTGTTGATCAGATCGTGGTCGCCGACACCATCGGGGCGGCTGCGCCGACCCAAGTTGGCCCATTGATGCGCGAGTTCGTTCAGAACTACGGCTGTGAGCATGTTGCTGCACATCTGCACGACACACGAGCTATGGCCTTGGCCAATGCGTACGCGGCCATTGAAGCAGGTGTTCGCCGTTTCGACAGCAGCGCAGGCGGTCTCGGTGGCTGCCCATTTGCGCCCGGTGCAGCCGGTAACCTCGCTACAGAGGACATCGTACTCATGGCCGAGATGTGCGGATTCCAGACGGGAGTGTCATTAGAGAAGTTGATGCAGGCGGTCGAAATTGCCGAGACGCTCACGCAGCGCGTCCTTGGCGGACGCAGTCGCGTATGGCTTGACCGCTATCTCCGCAAGGATAGTAAACCGACCCGCCAAGCCACCTAGGAGCGACATATGCGTTTTCTATATCGCAGTATTGTCGCGATACTTCCGTTTCTGATTGTTGCTGGCCTGCTCTATGCCGGATTGTTCGTCAAACCGGTAGTTCACGACGAAGTGCGTCCACCCGCCGTGATTGGTTCGCGCGACGCATTCTACGGCGTCTGTGTTCCTGCCCCGAATGTGTATTGGGCCGTTGGGCGTGGCGGAAAGATTGTTCGCAGTGACGATGCTGGCCAGCACTGGGTAGCGCAGCCGGTCAAGGAAGCCGAGGGAGTTGCGTTGCAGGCGATTGCGGCGTGGGATGTCCATCATGCCGTGGTCGTCGGCGATCACGGCATGATTTTGCAGACCGCTGACGGGGGGCTGCACTGGCATAAGGTGCCGTTCGATGATGGCGACCACAAATTGCTGAATGTTCGTGCTGGTACAGACGGGCAGGGCTGGGCGGTAGGTGAATTCGACACGGTGCTGCAGACCGACGATTACGGCACGCACTGGAAAAATATCGGCGGGAAAAAGGATGTTGCGTGGAATGACATCGCACAACCGGCCGAAGGGAGGCTGATCACAGTTGGTGAATTTGGCCGCATCCGCCGGAGCGACGACAACGGTAAAGCTTGGATCGATGTCACGACTCCGGTCAAGTCGAGCCTGCTTGGTGTGGCATTCCGGGGCAAGGAAACGGGTGTTGCCGTCGGTCTCGATGGCGTCGTACTGGCAACGGCAGATGGGGGGGCGAGCTGGAGCGTGCGCTCATCCGGTACGCAAGAGCACCTTTTTGCTGTTGCAGCAACCCAGGATGGTTGGGTCGCCGTTGGCGATCACGGTGTTATGGCGCGTTCCGGTCCCACGGACATTCGTTGGCGCGCTGAACGTATCGCCCCTCACGACTATGCATGGCTGACAACGGTCGCCCCGACCGGTACATCTCTGTTGCTGGGAGGCCAGATCCTAGCTCTGTGGCATGACGGCAAGTTGGAGAGCTTTAAATGAGTCGTATTTGTCTGGAACCCACCCCCTTCCAAGCGCGCGGTTTCGTAGCGAAATTTGTCGATTATTGCATCCGTCATCGGGTGTGGGTCGTTGCGTTGCTTGTGCTGGCAACACTGGGTTTTGCGCTTGCTGCCTCAAGCATTCAAGTCAAAACCGTTTTTAATGATCTGCTTCCCCTGCATCATCCCTACGTAAAAATTCACGAAAAATACAAAAAAACATTTGGTGGTTCAAACCAAGTCAACGTCATGCTGAGCGTTCGCCATGGTGATATTTTCACACCAAAAATTCTCGGCAAGATACGCTATGTAACGCGGGCACTTGAGAAGGTTGACGCTGTCGATCCGTTCCAGATCGTTTCTCTGGCAGCGAAGAAGCTTCGCGCCGTTCACGCCTCCACCGACAGTATCGATATTGATCCGTTGATGTGGCCAGATGTGCCTGAAACCGCCGCAGGAATCCAGAAACTTCGCCAAGAGGTGATGAAGAACCCGCTGGTACTTGGCCACTACGTTTCCACCGATCTGAAGTCGGCACTGATCAGCGTCGATTTCTACGATTCACGACTCGATTACAAGCGCGCCTTTCGCCAAATTGAGGCAATAGTGGGTCATGTTGAGGGCGATGGATTAACCGCTCACGTGGTCGGCGAACCGATTCTCTATGGCTGGGTGACGCATTATCTACCCCAGACGGGGACCATCTTCCTGGTCACGCTGCTGGCTCTCGCAGCGCTGTTGTTCCTTGCAACTCGCACATTGCGGGGTACGTTGCTTCCCTTGCTCGCCGGACTGGTCTCGGCCATATGGGCTCTTGGAACCGCGAGCTTGCTCGGGTTCAACCTTGACCCGCTAGTGATCGTGGTCGCTTTTCTGATAACCGCTCGAGCGATATCTCATTCCGTGCAGTTGGTACTGCATTTTGACGACGAAATTGAGTCCGGGACGCCAGACGCCGAAGCCGCTGCAAGGGCTGCCATGCGGGCACTGTTCAAGCCGGGCATTCTGGGCGTCGTTGCAGATGCCGGGTGCATGGTGGTGGTTTTGCTGACCCCGATACCCTTGCTGCAGAAAGTGTCCGTGATCGGCGCTGTGTGGGTGATCACCATAGCGATAAGTGCGTGCGTGCTCACGCCTGTGTTGTTGTCCTGGGTTGGTCAGGCCGGGCGCTACGCGCACCCGTTGAGCCTGCAGCCAGCGATGCGGCGTGTGTTGGGCGCGTGCGCATCCATACCGACCGGCAACGGGAGGTTTGTCACGGTGGGGATTGCCGCGGCGATCTTCGTCATATCTGGAATCTATGCCTTTACGCTCCAGGTTGGGGACGCCAACCCTGGTTCGCCGATTCTTTGGCCCGGCTCCCGTTACAACCAAGATGCAGCGGCTATCAATGCCCGGTTCCCGGGGGCGGACCGGATGTTTGTAGTGGTCTCGGGCAGCAAGACGGACGCGCTCAAGTCACCGGGCGCGTTGCGCACCATAACCGAATTGGAAACTTTCCTGGATGGGCAGCCTGCTGTAGGCGGCACACTGTCGTTGGCTGACCTGATTCCACCGATGAACCGCATTCTGCATGAGGGCAATCCTCGATACGAGGAACTCGGTGGAACAGCATCCGAGAATGGCGAAATTCTCTATCTTCTTACCTCAAACACAGATCCCGGCGACATGAGTAGATATGTCGATCCATTGTATCGTAATGCAGCAGTTAATATCTATTTTCGTGACCACCGTGGCGAGACCATTCGAACAGCCATCGCACTGATTAATACATTCATTAATCAACATCCAAATATGCCAGTAACCGTGCATCTCGCAGGGGGACTGATCGGAGTTTTGGCTGCGGTCAATGAAATCATTCTATCCAAACTGATCGAGAGCATTGCGCTGGCGCTGCTCGTCTTGATCTTGTGTTGCGCTGTTGCGTACCGGTCATTAGCAGCCGGTTTGTTCTTTATGGTTCCGGTCGTGCTATCGAACACCATTACATTCAGTTTCATGGCCTGGAATGGGATAGGAATGAACATCAACACGTTGCCAATCGCTGCGCTTGGTATTGGATTGGGTGTGGATTACTCATTCTACGTTATCGACGAAATACGTGAATATTTACGCCTCGGCATGAGTGTTGATGAAGCTATAAAGGGTTCGTTGCTGGGGGCTGGCAGGGGTGTGCTCATAACGGCCGCCACGCTGATTACCAGTGTGCTTTTCTGGTACGCATCATCGTTACGCTTCCAGGCTGATATGGGGGTCTTGATGGCCTTGTGGTTGTTTGTCTCGGCGAGTAGCTCACTTTTGCTGATGCCTTCTTTAGCCGTGTTATTGAAACCAAGATTCATCTTTTCAGTGTGTCCGCCAGCCATTTCGGGGGCGTCATCGAGGCGGGCATTGGAGCAATGTCAGCCTTCCTAAAACCGCCGATGGCAAGAGGTTCGGCAAAAAGATGGGGGTGTGTGATGAGTTCAGCAAGACGACTGGGGAAAGTGCTTTTGACAGGGGGGCTGGCTTTTGCTGCGGCTACGTCGGTTTACGCTCAAGATGACCCGCTTTTTTCCAACAGCGGTTTCGGCTACAGCCTCCATGGTTTCGTGCGGACATGGGCATCTGTCAACCTACAAAACCATCCAGAGACCCAAGCGAACGACGTTGGCACATTGCAGATGGTGCGGGGGTCTTTCGAACTCCAAGGCGAGGCCCATTGGGGCGAGGCTAGTTTGCATGCCGTGGGGCGGGCCGATCAAGAGTACGAAACTACATATTTGCATCGCCTCGACAATCAGCAGAATGGCAATCTGATGAATCAGTACAATCGCCTGGACCTGCGAGAATTCTATCTTGCCTTCCCTGTTGGCGACCGCATTGATCTCAAGCTTGGAAAACAGCAGGTTGTCTGGGGCGAGACAGATTTTTTCCGCGCTTCTGACGTCATTAGTGGCTTCGATTACCGTTGGCGGTCATTTCTCGAGGCTGATAATGAAGAGCTGCGAAAGCCGCTTGAGCTGATCAACGTGCGATTGAAAGTACCCGAGGCAAATGGAAACCTTCAGGCGATTATTCGCCCAGGGCTCGATCGCAGCATTGACATAGGCAATACCTATGATCTGTACGGCGGGAGATGGGCCAACCAGCCTTACAAGGGAGTTAACTTCCTGGCACCGGGATTTGGGCAATCCAGCCCACTGCTGACTTACAACTTGAGTTCGTCAGGAGCCAACCGAAAAGACGTTACGGGGGGTGCTCGATGGAGCGGTCGCATGGGTGACCTGCAATATTCGGTGGCATGGCTTCGCACTTTCAACAACGATCCTGTAGTAAATCCCAACCCTGCGATCACCGGAGGCGTCGCCTACGGACAAGCCCCACGGGGCTTTCTAGGCGATCTGATTTATCCTGAAGTCAATCTCGTTGCCTTCACAGCCAATGACTATTCGCCGCTTCTTGATGCAGTGTGGAGTACCGAAGTGGTCTATTACTCCGGACAGCCATTCAATTTGCGTGGGTCGTTTCCTGGAGTCCCCGGTCTCGGCGGTATTGCCTTTAAGGACACATTGGTAACGATGGGACGGTTTGACAAACAGGTAGATCTGACTCGCCTTCTTGGGACCTCTCGGCCTTCTTTTGCGTCGATTCAGATATTCAACACTCACATAATGAACTACAGGGATCTGCCCAATTCCTCTCCCGAGCAGCTGGTCAAGCTGGTTGGATTTGGCGCGCCACTGCGTAAAGATACAACGATCATTACCGGAATTCTGGCCACTAATTATATGAACGACCGGATCAATCCTGGAATAGCAGTTGGTTGGGATGCTACCTACGGTGGTGGATTTGCGATTCCAAATGTCGATATTGCTGTTGGTAACAACTGGCGGGTGCGCGCCGAGTTGGATCTCTTCTTTCCAACTGGTCAAGCCAGTGCGGTGGGGCAGCCTAATCCAAGAACGGGGTTGTTTGGTTACTTTGCAAACGACAACCAGATCATGTTTCGTGTGACCCGGCAGTTCTGAGGTCCTGAATCCATTTTAAGGAGATATCATGATGCAGATAAAGAGAATGACAATTGGCAGTCTTGCGGCATGTCTTCTGTTGGCATCCGCTTTTGCGGGCGCGAAGGAACTTGATGCCGGGACCGTGATCCAGGCGTCGAATATCGACCAGTTGGCCTCAGACACCTTCGAGGGCCACACAGTGGAGAGCATGCTTCCGGACAAGTTGGCGTGGCAAGTTAGGAATTATGGTCTGAAGATCAAGCTTCGCCATTCTGAGCCATTGAAGCTGGACCCCCAAATGGTGGCGGCTACCCTGAAATATTCCAAAGACGTGCACTACGATCCAAAAACAAACGAGGTAACCGGCTATAGGGCGGGAATTCCGTTTCCTGATGTCGGAATGACAGACCCTGATGCGGCGGCGAAGCTTATATGGAATTACTATTACGCCAGCCCGGTCGGGCAAGTAATGGATTTTCGCAAGTTTGCCTATCTGTTGATTGACGGAAAGTCAGGGTTGGAGCGCGTTCAGCATTGGCTTTTGCTTCGTTACTTCATGAAGAACAGGGTCGTTGCTCCAAATAGTCCGGTTGAGGGGGACGGCCACATTTTCACAAAGACCCTGTTGTTTGCGTTATATCCCCAGGATATTCGTGGTCTCGGCACGTTCACCTTGCGCTATGACAGTCCGCAATTGGAAGATTCATGGGTCTATATCAAGAGTGTGCGGCGTACCCGACGGTTGTCGGGTGGAGCTTGGATGGATCCAATCGGTGGCACCGATCAGCTGAACGACGACATTGAAATCTGGAATGCTCGCCCCAGCTGGTACAAGGGTTTCAAGCTGTTAGGGAAACGTTGGGTTCTGGCCGTGGCGCATTCAAGCTTTGCTTGGAACGACAAGGGTAGCGACAACGCGCAGCAGTTCCCGACCGTCGATCTTAAGGACAAGCCATTCTGGAACCCGGTCGAAGAGTGGGAGCCGAGGCAAGTCTATGTAATCGAGACGATCCCTCCGGAAGGGCATCCGTACAGCAAGAAAATCGTCTATATGGAAACCCAGATTCCGCGAATGTATTTTGCGGAGGCATATGACAAAAATGGCAAGTTTTGGAAATGGATGAATTTTGCTACCATGCCTTTGAAAGGGCAGGATGGAGTGCAAACCTATGTGTCGTCGCTCGGTCAGATTGTGGACTTCAAGCGTATGCACGCTACGATTTTTCTTTCGAACAAGGTCTGGAAGACCGACACGTCTATTAAGGCTGATGACGTTAGTCTGAGCACGTTGGAGTCTGCCGGGCAGTGACATGGCAGGTCGACACCCGGAATCGGGTGTCGACCTGAGTTTGGTACTGCTAAGCTCCTTGATTGAATGCCGGTTCGCCTGTGCACCGCGGTTTTCCTAAGTGTTAGATACTCGGTAATGTGCCATCCATGTACGACTACCATGCATGCAACCCAGTGCAACCAACGCAATTGTTGATGCGACGTTCAGTGGGATTGTTTGGTGGCGTGACGCGGCTGAGTTAAGTAATGGCTGATACTGACTGACAAAGGGTTGTGCTTGGCTCGTACTGATTAGTATCGTATGTCTGTATATATAAATGATATCAGATAGAAAAACCTGTTACGTATTTATCGCATGCGCCTTGAAAAGTGCGCGAGGGAGCCAAACTTGGCCACATTCATGGATATGTTTTCGTTGGCTACTGACATACATCACGAATCAAGTGAATCATCGAGGCGTGGTGAACTATGTTGGTCGACCAGAGTCGAGCGTGGGCCCGTTACGAAACGCTCGGAGATACAGTGATGACCAAGTTGCGCAATCAACGGGTGCCAATCGGTGCACGCCCAGCTTTGCTTGTGGTGGACGCTTCTAATGGTTTTGCGGATCCGGAGTCGCCTCTTGGCTGTGACGGAATCGAAGCACTGGGAGTGATCGCGCGTTTGTTATTTCAATTCAGACAGCAACACCTGCCGGTGGTATTTACTACCACCGCGTATGCCGATGCTGGTGAGGCGCCGGTGTTTCGCGCCAAACTTCCTTTACTTGATGAACTCGCCGTTGGCGGGAGGCTTGGCCAGATACATGTGCTGGTTGAACCGCGTGCGGATGAGCCAATCCTGCGAAAAGTGGTGCCGAGCGCGTTCTTTGATAGCTCGTTGCGACAGCGTTTGTTCAACTTGGGTGTGGACACGGTCTTTGTCACCGGGTTTACAACCAGCGGTTGCGTCAGAGCCACGGCGGTAGATGCGTTGTCGAGCAACCTTCGGCTGGTTGTGGTTCGTGACGGGTGTGCGGATCGAGACGCAGAGGCACATCTTTCCAATCTGCGCGATCTGGAGCTTAAATACGGCGAAGTAGTCTCTTTAACTGAGGCGCTGGATATGTTGTCAGGCATACAGGATGACCTCTGAATTCTGCTGCTGTCGATTGAAAATTGATCAGGGAAGGAAGCCGAGGGCGGCAGCAGACTCGGTGCGATGGACTGGCAGTGGTACTATGGCGGTGGGAGTCGCCGATGTGCAGTAGCAGGCGGGTGGAGACTTCAGCGTCGGCTTCCGCGCGGTGGGCGTTGCCGCGGCAGCTGATGTTCAACGCGTGCGCCAGGCCACCCAGCTTGTAGCTGGCCTGTCCCGGCAACATCCGGCGCGCCAGCTTCAGCGAGCAGATCAGCCCGCGATGGCGTGGTGTGAGGCGCTGCCGTTGGCTTTCGGCAAGCAGGAAATTGTGGTCGAAGCTGGCGTTGTGGGCGGCCATTACATCGTCGCCGATGAAATTCAGCAGCTGCGGCAGTACCTGGGCCACGGGCGGTGCGCTGTCGACCATCGAGTGGGAGATACCCGTGAGCGCGGTCACGTAGGACGGGATGCGCACGCCGCAATTGATCAGCGAGACATAGCGCTCGGCCACGACCCCGTCGACGATGCGCAGGGCCGCCACCTCGGTGATCCGGTCGCCGCCACGGGCGCTCAGGCCCGTGGTCTCGAAGTCGTGCATCACGATGGGTTGGTCGAACAAGGGCGGGTCCGCAGAATGACGCCGGGATGGGCACCGCGAGAGGATAGCGGCTGGCAGGTCAGGCCGCCTCGGCCCGGCACGATTTCTAACCCCGATGCGCCGATCGGCGTGCCGGCTCAGCGACGGGCAGCGGCGGTCGGGTACAATCAGCGTACGCGGCAAGGCAGCAGGCATCCCCCGAATGATGTTGGGGACGGGCTCTCGACGAGCTGCGGTTGAACTCCGGTATCCACAATGATTGGCGGTATCCCTCCGGACGCACCCGAACCCCCTGGCGTGCTTTTTCCGCCTCTCCCGATCCACGATGGCAAGCAGGCGCCCGCCATGCAGATTTTCAAAGTGTTTCAACTCGAGGCGGCTCACCGTCTGCCCAACGTTCCTGCTGGCCATAAATGCGCGCGGCTGCACGGGCATTCGTTTCGCATCGAGATCCATGTCGAGGGCGAGCCTGATGCGCACATGGGCTGGGTGATGGATTTTGCCGACCTGAAGGCGGCGTTCGCGCCGATCTACGAGCAGCTGGATCACCACTATCTCAATGAGATCGAGGGGCTGGAAAACCCGACCAGTGAGGTGTTGGCGCGCTGGATCTGGCGCAAGCTGCAGCCCGGTCTGCCGCTGCTGGACAAGGTGGTGGTCCATGAGACCTGCACCTCAGGGGCGAGTTGTACCCGGGCGAGTTTTTGACGCGTCGCCGCGTTGAGTGGGCTTGTCATAAACACCCGTTTCAAATGAATATTTGGTTACTGGTTCGGCTTTCGATGCAAATTAATGTTGCAATGCAACAGAGCTGGGGTTAGTATGGCCCCACTACCCCAATCCTCAACGAGGACAAAGCCATGAATCAGCAGATCAACAATCAGCTTTTCGCTTTCACCAAGCAGTTCACCGACAGTGCCTTCAAGGCTCACTCGCTTGCATTGAAGAGCCTGGAGACGGTCGCCGAGCTGCAGCTCAAGGCGCTCGAGCAGCAGAGCAATGTGACCGCCGAATTCGTCGCCGAAGCGATGGAGACGCGCGACGCCAGCGGTCTGCGCAGCTTGTGGGAGAAGGGCAGCAGCCTGAGCCGCGAGAATGCCGAGCGCGCGGTGGCGGTTTCACAGGAAGTGATCGCAGTGACCCAGAAGACTGCCGAGTCGCTGAATGCCTTGATGCAGGAACAGCGCCAGGCCGCCAATGAGGCCGTCGTGGCGCCAGTGGCTGCTACCAAGAAGGCTGCCGCCAAGTAATAACGCGGCATCGTGGCGATTTGCCGCGGTTGCAGAGTGGGGCCGGGCATGCGTGCCCGGCCCCACTTGTGCGTGCCGCCGCAAAATAATGCGATGACGCCAAGCCCGCGCCGCTACTGGGCTGGCGGCGAATTGATGCGTGCCGCCGCGGCATTTTGGCGCACCGGACGGCTTGTCGGTGCAACGCGCGCGCTGATATACTTTTTGGGATTGGATCGTGGCCCTGAGCGTATCGCTGCCGCCTGGTGCAGGCCGCGCGGAGACGTTACATGCTCAACAGCCTTGCCTCTGGTCGACGCCTTGCCTTGCGCATCATGCTGCTGCAGCTCGCTGTGGCGCTGGTGGCTGGCCTTGTTTTCCTGGCCGTGGGACGTCGGGAAGCGGTGGCGGCGGCTGCGGCGGCGATCGTTGTGGCTCTGGGAACCGCGGTGATGTCCGCGCGGTTCTTCAGTGGCCTCGGGGGCGCCGGTCTGGCGTTGAGTCGGCTGCTGACGGGAACGATCCTGAAGTGGGTCGTGATCGTCGGAGGGCTGTTCGTGATCCTGTTCCAATACAAGCTGCCGCCATTGGCCGCCGTCACGGGGTTGGTGGGGGCCTACGCGGGTTACCTGCTGGCGTTCAGATTCAAGGGTTGAGACATGGCAAGCGAGTCGGGCGGACTGACCGAATACATCCAGCACCATTTGACCCACCTCATTCCGGTGGGCACGAGCAAGCATGATTTCTGGGCGCTGCATATCGACTCGCTCACCGTTTCGCTGGTGCTTGGCGTCGTGTTCTGCCTGGGGTTCTGGCTGAAGGCGCGCAAGGCGACTGCCGGGGTGCCGGGCAAGGGCCAGGCCTTTGTCGAGATCATCCTCGAGTTCGTCGATGGCCAGGTCAAGGACGTGTTCCACGGCGATCGTCGTGTGCTTGGTCCGCTGGCGCTGACCGTGTTTGTCTGGGTGTTCCTGATGAATGCGATGGATCTGCTGCCGGTGGATCTGTTGCCGTGGATCACCGAGAAGTTCGGCGTGGGCCATTTCCGTGCTGTGCCGACTGCCGATATCAACATGACATTCGCAATGTCGCTGACGGTGTTCGTGCTGATCATCTTCTACAGCTTCAAGGCCAAGGGCTTCAGCGGCTATATGCACGAGCTGTTCACCGCCCCGTTCGGCAAGCATCCAGTCCTCTGGATACCCAATTTCCTGCTCAACGTGGTCGAGTTGCTGTCCAAGCCAGTGAGCCTGGCGATGCGACTGTTCGGCAACATGTACGCTGGCGAGCTCGTATTCATGCTCATCGCAGGGCTGTTCAGCGCCGGCGCCGGGCTGGCGGGCTGGGCGCTGTATGGTGCCGGTATCATCGGCTACACGGTGTGGGGCATCTTCCACATCCTGATCATCTCGATCCAGGCCTTCATCTTCATGGTGCTGACGATCGTGTACATCTCGATGGCGCACGATCACCACTGATTTTCGTTCTTGCACCATCTGTTTCAACCCATTCAACTATCCAGCTTCAATTTCTCAGGAGACCGTCGTGGAACTCATCGCTCACATTGCTCAAGTACAGTCCTTCACCGCCATCGCGCTTGGCCTGATCATCGGTCTGGGTGCACTGGGTGCCTGTATCGGTATCGGCGTCATGGGTTCGAAGTTTCTTGAAGCCGCTGCTCGTCAGCCGGAACTGGTTCCGCTGCTGCAGGGTCGCATGTTCCTGCTGGCCGGTCTGATCGATGCGGCGTTCCTGATCGGTGTGGCGCTGGCGATGTACTTCGCCGTGGCAAACCCGCTGCTGTCGAATGTGATGAACGCTGCCGCAGCTGCCACCGGGCACTGATCCAACCGTTCGCGGCGCCGCTCCGGCGGCGTTGCATTTCCGCAACGGCGCTTCAGCGCTTTTGCTCGTGATAAACAGCATCTACAGGTAACGCAGCGATGGATTTCAACGCGACCTTGATTGGCGAAATGCTTTCGTTCGCCATCTTGATCTGGTTCTCTGTTCACTTCATCTGGCCGCATCTCAACAAGGCCATCGAAGAAAGGCAGATCAAGATTGCCGAGGGCTTGAATGCCGCCGAGCGCGCGCATGCCGAGCTGAAGGACGCCGACCAGAAGGTGGCGGCCGAGATCAAGGTGGCCCGTCAACAGGCATCCGAGATCATCGACAAGGCTCAGCAGCAGGCCAATCAGATCATCGAAAAGGCTCGTGGCGAAGCCATCAACGAGATCAACCGTTTGAAGGCTTCCGCGCAGGACGACATCGCCTCGATGGCGCAGCGCGCCCGCGACCAGTTGCGTGAGCAGGTGGGTGCGTTGGCCGTGCAGGGTGCCAGCAAGATCGTGCAGCGCGAGGTCGATGCCTCGACGCACAAGGCCTTGCTCGACCAGCTCGCAGCCGAGATCTGATCGATGGCCCAGGCAATCACCCTCGCCCGACCCTACGCCCGTGCCGCTTTCGAGGTGGCACACGCGGCCGGCTCGATGGACGCGTGGTCGAATTCGCTGGCGTTTGCGAGCGCGGTCGCCAAGGATCCGCTGGTGGCTGGTTTCGGTAACGATCCGCGGGTGCTGTCGACGCAACTGGTCGCGTTGCATCTGCCCGCCGGCATGCCGGCACAGTCGCCGTTCGCCCATTTCCTTGCCGAAATGGCCGAGCAGCGTCGCCTGGCGCTTTTGCCTGAAGTGGCTGAACTGTACGAGGCGTTCAAGCGCGAGTCGGAGTCGCAACTGCTGGTCAAGGTGACCAGCGCGATGGCGATGGATGCGACGCAGGTCGAACAACTCAAGGCGTCGTTGAAGCGCCGCTTCAAGCGCGAAATCGAGCTGGAAACCCAGGTTGATGCCACGCTGCTTGCAGGGGCCGTGATCGATACCGGTAGTGAAGTGATTGATGGTTCCGCCCGCGGCCGCCTGGCCAAGCTGGCCGGCGCCTTGGCGAATTAATAGCAGATGAAGAGTGGAAAGTAGTGAGATACGAGTGGAACGCTAACGACCACGCCACCGCTCTTGCTCACCACTCACTCCTCTCAACTCGTTTCTAGATCTTCAGGATAACCACCATGTCCAGCACCACCTTGAATCCGTCCGAGATCAGCGAGCTGATCAAGAGCCGCATCGAGCAGTTCAAGCTCGGCGCCGAAGCCCGTAACGAAGGCACGATCATCAGCGTTTCCGACGGCATCGTGCGCATCCACGGCCTGGCCGATGTGATGCAGGGCGAAATGATCGAGCTGCCGGGCAACTCGTTTGCACTGGCGCTGAACCTCGAGCGCGACTCGGTCGGTGCCGTGGTGCTGGGTGAGTATCAGCATTTGCGCGAAGGCGATACCGCGAAGACCACTGGCCGCATCCTCGAAGTGCCGGTGGGCCCCGAGCTGCTGGGCCGCGTGGTTGATGCGCTGGGCAAGCCGATCGACGGCAAGGGCCCGATTGACTCCAAGCTCAGTTCGGCGATCGAGAAGGTGGCGCCGGGTGTGATCTGGCGCAAGTCGGTCGATCAGCCGCTGCAGACGGGTTACAAGTCGGTTGATGCGATGATTCCGGTTGGCCGCGGCCAGCGCGAGCTGATCATCGGTGACCGTCAGACCGGCAAGACTGCGCTGGCCATCGACGCGATCATCGCGCAGAAAGATTCGGGCATTAAGTGCATCTACGTGGCGATCGGTCAGAAGCGTTCCTCAGTCGCCAACGTGGTGCGCAAGCTGGAAGAGCACGGTGCGCTGGCGCACACCATCGTCGTGGTGGCCTCGGCCTCCGAGTCGGCCGCGCTGCAGTATGTGGCGCCGTATTCCGGCTGCGCGATGGGCGAGTACTTCCGCGATCGCGGCGAAGATGCGCTGATCGTGTATGACGATCTGTCCAAGCAGGCCGTGGCCTATCGCCAGATTTCCCTGCTGCTGAAGCGCCCGCCGGGTCGTGAAGCCTATCCGGGCGACGTGTTCTATCTCCACTCGCGTCTGCTCGAGCGCGCCTCGCGCGTGTCCGAGGAGTACGTCGAGAAGTTTACCAACGGTGCGGTAAAGGGCAAGACCGGTTCGCTGACTGCGCTGCCGATCATCGAGACCCAGGGCGGCGACGTGTCGGCGTTCGTGCCGACCAACGTGATCTCGATCACTGACGGCCAGATCTTCCTCGAGACCGACCTGTTCAATGCCGGTATCCGTCCCGCGGTGAACGCCGGTATCTCGGTGTCCCGCGTCGGTGGTGCCGCGCAGACCAAGATCGTGAAGAAGCTGTCCGGCGGCGTGAAGCTGGCGCTGGCGCAGTTCCGTGAGCTGGCCGCGTTTGCGCAGTTTGCCTCGGATCTCGATCCAGCGACCCGTGCGCAGCTCGATCGTGGCCAGCGCGTGACCGAACTGATGAAGCAGGCGCAGTACGCGCCGCTGTCCATTGCCGAGCTGGCATTGTCGGTGTATGCGGCGGAGAAGGGCTATCTCGACGACCTCGCGGTGAACAAGGTGCTGGCGTTCGAGAAGGGCCTGCACGCCTTCATGCACCAGAACCACGCCGACCTGATGAACAAGATCGTGGCGACGGGCGACTGGAACAACGACATCGAGGCGACGTTCAAGGCTTCGCTGGACGAATACAAGAAGACCGGTAGCTGGTAAAGCTAAGGAACAGGGAACGGGGAACAAGGGCGAGAGCCGCACCCCCGTTCCCCGTTCCCCGTTCCCCATTCCCCGTTCCCCCGAGTGAGCAAAGCGAGCGAAACAAGATGGCAAGCGGCCGCGAAATCAAAACCAAGATCAAGAGCACGCAGAACATGCGCAAGGTCACGCGCGCGCTCGAAATGGTCTCTGCGGCGAAGATCCGCCGTGCGCAGGACCTGATGAAGGCCTCGCGTCCGTATGCGCACTCAATGCGCAAGGTCATTGCCCACGTGGCCCAGGCCAGCACCGACTTCAGTCATCCGTTCCTGGTCCAGCGCGACAATGTGGCGCGGGTTGGTTACATCGTGGTGTCGACCGATCGTGGTCTGTGCGGTGGCCTCAACTCCAACCTGTTCCGTCGTTTGCTGCCGGCAATTGCCAAGTGGCAGAAGCAGGGCGTACAGGTGGACGTGGTAGCGGTTGGGCAGAAGGCCATCTCGTTCTTTCGCCGCCTGAAGGGTGTCAACCTGATCGGCAGCGTCAGCCATCTGGGTGAGAAGCCGAAGCTTGAACAGCTGGTTGGCGTGATCAAGGTGATGATGGACGCCTATACGTCCAACGGACTTGATCGGGTGTTTCTCGCCTATAACGATTTCATCAACACCATGACGCAGAAGCCGACGGTGGATGCGTTGCTGCCACTGCCGATGGTTGCCGCAGAAATGGAAGCACACCAGGCCAGTGGCGAGTCGGCCTACGCCGGCGTGAAGCTGGAAGCGACACACGACTGGGATTACATCTACGAGCCCGACGCTCAGACGGTGCTGGAGCACGTGCTGGGTCGCTACATCGAGTCGGTGGTGTACCAGGCAGCGCTGGAAAATCTGGCCAGCGAGCATGCGGCCCGCATGGTGGCGATGAAGAGTGCGTCAGATAACGCGAACAAGGTCATCGATGAGCTGACGCTGGTCTACAACAAGGCCCGTCAGGCTGCGATTACCCAGGAAATTTCGGAAATCGTCGGCGGCGCTGCGGCGGTCTGATCGGCGCTTTGAAAGATAAATCATGGCGACGCGAAGCGGCGCCGCAACGAACCTTAAAGATCCATCCGGAGCTATCAGCATGAGCCAGGGCAAAGTTGTTCAGATCATCGGTGCGGTTGTCGACGTGGAATTTCCGCGGGACCAGGTGCCACAGGTGTATGACGCACTGAAAATCGACGGCACTGCGATCACACTGGAAGTGCAGCAGCAGCTCGGCGACGGTATCGTGCGCACCATCGCGCTTGGCTCCACCGAAGGTCTGAAGCGCAACCTGCTTGCCCGCAATACGGGCGAAGGCATCAAGGTGCCGGTCGGCAAGTGCACGCTCGGCCGGATCATGGACGTGCTGGGCAACCCGATCGACGAAGCCGGCCCGATCGGCGAGAAGGATCAATGGGTGATCCATCGCGAGGCGCCGAGCTACGACGACCAGGCCGCCGCGAACGATTTGCTGGAAACCGGCATCAAGGTGATCGACCTGATGTGCCCGTTCGCCAAGGGCGGCAAGGTCGGCCTGTTCGGCGGCGCCGGCGTGGGCAAGACGGTCAACATGATGGAGCTGATCAACAATATCGCCAAGGCGCACGAGGGTCTCTCGGTGTTCGCCGGCGTGGGCGAGCGTACCCGCGAGGGCAACGACTTCTACCACGAGATGAAAGACTCCAACGTGCTGGACAAGGTCGCGATGGTGTACGGCCAGATGAACGAGCCGCCGGGCAACCGTCTGCGCGTGGCGCTGACCGGCCTGACCATGGCCGAGTACTTCCGCGACGAGAAGGACGAGCACGGCAAGGGTCGCGACGTGCTGTTCTTCGTCGACAACATCTACCGCTACACGCTGGCCGGTACCGAAGTGTCCGCGCTGCTCGGCCGTATGCCGTCAGCGGTGGGTTACCAGCCGACGTTGGCCGAGGAAATGGGCGTGCTGCAGGAGCGCATCACCTCGACCAAGACCGGCTCGATCACCTCGATCCAGGCCGTCTACGTGCCAGCGGATGACCTTACCGATCCGTCGCCGGCCACCACCTTCGCCCATCTGGACGCTACCGTGGTGCTGAGCCGCAACATCGCGTCGCTGGGTATCTACCCGGCCGTGGATCCGCTGGATTCCACCAGCCGCCAGCTGGACCCGAACGTGATTGGCGTGGAGCACTACGACGTGGCCCGCCGCGTGCAGGGCACGCTGCAGCGCTACAAGGAACTGAAGGACATCATCGCGATCCTGGGCATGGACGAGCTGTCTGAGGAAGACAAGCAGGCCGTGTCGCGCGCGCGCAAGATCGAGCGCTTCTTCTCGCAGCCGTTCCACGTGGCAGAAGTGTTCACCGGTTCGCCGGGCAAGTACGTGCCGCTGAAAGAAACCATCCGCGGCTTCAAGATGATCGTCGACGGTGACGTGGACCACCTGCCGGAGCAGGCGTTCTATATGGTCGGCAGCATCGACGAAGCGGTCAAGAAGGCCGAGGACATGGGCGCCAAGAAGGCGGCCTGAGTCCGTAAAGGCGGGAACGGGGAGTAGGGAATGGAGAATAGAAGCAAAGGATGCCTCGGCCCCCCACGCTCTTGATCCGGCCGTTCCCTGTTCCCCGTTTCCCGTTCCCGTCGAGCAAAGCGAGATCAGCACCATGAGCCAAACCATTCGCGTCGACATCGTCAGTGCCGAAGCCGAGATTTTCTCCGGCGACGCGACGATGGTCATTGCCACCGGCGAGCTGGGTGAGCTTGGCGTCACGCCACGCCACGCGCCGCTGATCACCCGCCTCAAGCCCGGCCACGTGGACGTGGTGCTGGCCAGCGGTGAGCGGCAGCAGTTCTATGTTTCCGGCGGTATCCTCGAAGTGCAGCCGCAGGTGGTCACCGTGCTCGCCGATACGGCTGCGCGCGCGGCAGACCTGGATGAGTCTTCGGCCCAGCGCGCCAAGAAGGAGGCGGAAGAGGCCCTGGCCAACCGCAGCGACGCGATGGAGATTGCCGAGGCGCAGACCAAGCTGGCCCAGGCGATGGCCCAGCTGCAGGCGCTGGAGCGCCTGCGCAAGACCCTCAAGCACTAAGTGGCTTGAACTGAGCCGGGCCAGTCGACTCGGCAACCCTGCTCAAGGCTGCAGCGGGCCACGACGCAGCCACCGATCGAGCAGGGCCTTGTCGTAGCGTAGTGGATCGGTGTCCCCCGGCAGGTTCGGCCCGCTGGTGAGGTAGCCGAGATTGTGCAACTTCCGCGCCCCTTGCCGCACGACGTTCCCCTTTCCGTCGGTCAGGATGAAGTTGAGGTCGATGCGCGGCGGGTAGATGTCGCGCAGCATGCGCACGTAGCCCCACTGCGGTCCACGCCACGGTTCGTACGCGCCGGCCAGCTTGATGTCGGTGATGGTGATCTGCAGTCCCTAGTCGGTCGCCAGCATCGGGGTGGCGCGCTTGACCAGATAGGCCCTCAGGGTCTCAAGATAGTTCTTGTGCAGCAACCGATCCTGCATGCCGAATTCGCGTTCTTCGGCGAAGTTCTGCGGGTTCTGGAACGTGACCTGGACGCGCGCATCAGGAGGCGCGGCAGGCGGCCCAGCAGTCGCGGCCGGTGATAGGGCTCCGATCCAGATCGCGCCAGTCGCCAGGACAGCGAACCCCCAACGCTTCATCGTGCTCGTCGTTTTCATGATCTACCTCGGCGGATTCATGGTACCGGCTGTCAGTCTGACACCACGGTTGCAGAACCCTTGTATGCTCTTTGCGAGCATGCGGGGTGAGCATGGAAGCACAACAACTTGCGACCGTAACAAGTCCATGCCGGCGGCGACATTTTGCTGTACTGGTGTTGGTGCTGGTGCTGGCGGGCTGTACCTCCACCCGGTGGCGGAACACGCCTCCGCCAGCGACTGGCGAAGCCACCTGGAAGGCGGTGGCGCCGTCCGGCACCCGGCGCTATCAGCTGGCTCTCGGTGACGTCTCCAGCGGGGCGACACTGGAGCAGATGGTGTCACCCATCTATCCGCGGGACCTGCTCGGGACTTGTCCCGCGCCGGTGGAGGTGCGGGCGCTGGTGATCGTGGACAAGTCAGGCAAGGTCGCGGAGGTGAGGGTGGTTGGTGAGAACACCGCCGATGCGGCGCGAGGCGAGTTCATCGGCGCGGTGCGCGTGGCGGCGCGGCGCTGGCAATTCGCCCCCTTGCAGGTCACCCACTGGGCCGCCGACGTGGACGGCAACAGCCATCAGGTCGATAGCGGAGCGCAGCCGTTCAGCCTGACCTATCAGTTCAATTTCGCCTGCCATGCCGGCAAGCCCGCCGTCGCGACCCCTGCGGCAGTCCCGCCGTGACGATCGCCGGGCAGCCCGCTGCCCGGCGCGGGGAAGCGCTGGCTGGGACGCCGGCCGGTGCACGCCCGCGAACAGCCCGCCCATGCGCGCTCCAGCGCCGTCGCGGCACGGCATGACACCGCTCGTGCCTGGCTTGCCGGACTGGCTGATATTCTCCACCGATCACACTGGCCGAAACGCTCTGGTACCGATATGGAAATTCCTGCACTGCATGTCCTCGTCCTCGCCGCCGGCGCCGGTACGCGGATGCAATCGAACCGGCCCAAGGTCTTGATGCCGCTCGCCGGCAAGCCCTTGCTCGGTCACGTGATCGCCACTGCCCGGAGCTTGCAGCCGGTCGCCATCCACGTCGTTTACGGCCATGCTGGCGAGCAGGTGCAGGCGGCGTTTGCCGAGCAGGGCGATCTGCGCTGGGTGCTGCAGGCCGAGCGCCTGGGTACGGGCCACGCGGTCGAGCAGGCGCTCGCCACGATTCCTGATGGCGTGCGCCTGCTGGTGCTGTACGGCGATGTGCCGCTGATCCGCGCCGAGACCCTGCAGGTACTGCTGGACGCAGAGCAGAGCTTCAGCCTGCTGACCACACGTCTGGATGATCCGCATGGCTACGGGCGCGTGCTCTGCGACGGCAACGGCCGCGTGCGGGCGGTGGTCGAGCAGAAGGATGCGGACGACGTCCAGCGCGCCGTGCACCTGGTCAACACCGGCATCCTGGTGGCCGATGCCGATGCACTGCGCTGCTGGATCGGGCGGCTTGATCGCAACAATGCCCAGGGCGAGTACTACCTCACCGATATCTTCCGTATGGCCGACGAGGAAGGCGTGGCCGCGTTGAGTGTCGAATGTGCCGACCCGGTGGAAGTGGCCGGCGCCAACGATGCGCTGCAGTTGGCCGGACTCGAGACAGCCTATCGGCAGCGCGCCGCATACGCGTTGATGAGCGAGGGCGTGCGCCTGTCCGATCCTTCACGCATTGACGTGCGAGGCGCGGTCGAGGTGGGCCGCGATGTCGAGCTCGATATCGATGTGATCCTCGAAGGAAGCGTGATGCTCGGTGACGATGTCCGCATCGGTGCCTTCACCCGACTGAAAAATGTGCAACTGGCGGCGGGCACCGTGGTGCAGTCGCATTGCGACCTCGAGGGGGTGGTTACTCACGGCCCTTGCACCATCGGCCCGTTCGCCCGCCTGCGCCCCGGCACCGAACTCGATGCCGGCGTGCATGTTGGCAACTTCGTCGAGATCAAGAAAAGTCGGCTCGGCGAAGGCAGCAAGGCCAACCATCTAAGCTATCTCGGCGACAGCGAGATCGGACGCGGCGTCAACATCGGCGCCGGCACCATCACCTGCAATTACGACGGCGTGAACAAGTTCGTTACCCGCATCGAAGATGGTGCCTTCATCGGTTCCAACAGCGCACTGGTGGCTCCCGTCACCGTCGGCGAGCAGGCCACGATCGGCGCCGGCTCGGTCATCACCCGCGATGCGCCCGCAGGTGAGCTCACGGTAGCGCGGGGTCGTCAGCAAACCTTCGCCGGCTGGAAGCGGCCAGTCAAGAAACAGCTGTAGACGGGAACCGGGTACGGTTGCGTCGGGGCGCGGCTGGTCAGGCCCGGCAGTCCGCATTCAGCCAGAACAGATTTCGAACCGAAGCAACGAAAGGGAGTGACGTTGATGCGAATGAAAATTCTACTGAATGTGCTTGGCGGGCTGCTCGTCGCGACCACCGTGCAAGGATGCGCTGGAACCCCCACGGTCATGAACCCGGCGTAGCAGCAATCGCTGCAATCCCTGCAACTGTTCAATGCGGATGGCAGCCCGCGTTTCACGTTCTACGTGGCCTGCACCGGCGAGGGTCCCAGTTGCCTTATCGTCGACCATGCATTTAGCGGTTGGGCGCAGGACAGGACGATCAGCATGCAGTCGGTGCGCCTGGCGACGCCGCGTTCCAGCGTGGCTTGCCCTCGGGCGGGTATGCCGTACCGGCTGGCGGTGCGCATCGCGCCCCTGGTGGCGGCCAGCTACAACAAGACCAGCCTGGACGCCAGCGGTTCGATGAGCGGTGGCTGCATACCGCCCAAGGTCAGCTACATCGCGACGCTGTCGGTGTTCAATGCTGCCACCGGCAAGCTGTTGCGGGAAATACCCGCGCATGAGGAGCGCACGGCCGCTTGCAAGGCTGACGTCACGGATTGCATCCGTGCCGAGGTGAGAACCTTCATCGCTGGCATCGATCCGGCGTACCGGCTCACTGAGGTGGGGCGGCTGGCTTTCGGCTCGCGCCGCCAGCGTTGCCCTGATTTGGGCCGGCCGCCGAGGGATCTGCGTCAGACGTAACGCCAGCCGTCAATCTCCACCAGCAGCTCGCTGCGACAGATGTCGCCGTGCAGTAGCAGCACCGGTGCGCCGGGCAGGCGTTGCCGCACGAAGGCACGCACGCGGGCAGCGTCTGCCGCATGACGCACGTAGATTTTCAGCGGTGATTGGGTGTCGAAGCCGGCGGCCATCCCGGCGCTGGCCAGCAGCGCTTCGAGGTTGGTCAGGGTTTCATCGAGTTGTGCGTCGAGGTCGTCCTGGTGTGCCGAGGCGTGGCCTACGATAGCGGCGGTGCCTGAAATCGCCAGGGCATCCTGTGCCGGCAGCGTCATCGCGCGGGCGAAGCTTGGCGGCGTGCGGCCGTACTGGCGGGGATAGCGCCAGGCGCTGATCTGGCGCGGGTTTTCCACCCGCTTGCCGGGCTGGTCACAGGCCAGCAGATAGACCTGTATCAGATGCGCGCTGCCGTGATGGCCGATGGCGGTAGCCGCCGGGAAGCCTTCGGCAAAAAAGTCGCCCATGCCGGCCGCGCGGCCGTCACAGAAATGCTTGTAGCGTTCGGCGTCGCCCTCGCCGTGATTGATCGCGCCCAGATAATTCCACACTCGCAAGACATGCTGATCGCTGCGGATCGCCAGAAATCCATGCAGCCGCTCGTAGATTACCTTTGCGGTGGCGGCGGGGCCGCTATGCTCACGTTCGTCCAGTTCGATGGCGACGAACAGCCAGCCGCCGCCGGTGGACCATCGCAGCGAACCCTCGCTGCCGTAGCTCACGGCGGCATCGACCTGCCACAGCTCCAGTGGAGCCGGTGCATCGAAGCTCTCCAGGGCCACCCTGACGCAGCGCGGGTCCTCGACGTGCAGGCTGCCCGCGCCGAAGCCGAACACGGCCAGCGTGCCTGTTTCCTTCAGTGCTGCCGCGGGGTCCGCCATGCGGTAGGTGACCTGCGGTGCACGGCGATGCAGGGCTTCAATCTGTGGACTTTCACATCCGTGAATCATGGTGTGCAACCGGGGACGATAAGGGCGCTATGTTACACTTCGCGGCCACTGCCACCGGGGGGAGGCAATGTATTCAGCGTACGGAATCGAGCATGTCAGAGCAGACCGCAGCACAACACGAACTGGCCACCCTGATCGTGGAATGCCTGAATCTCGAGTCGGTTACGCCGGAGCAGATCGACCCCGACGCACCGCTGTTCGGTGGCGACCTGGGGCTGGATTCCATCGATGCGCTGGAAATCGCGCTGGCCGTGTCCAAGCAATACGGGTTCCAGTTGCGCTCGGACAACCCGGACAATCGGCAGATATTCACCAGCTTGCGCAGCCTGTCTGCCCATATCGAGCAGCATCGCGCCAGCTGATCGTGGAGGTTGGCCGACATTCCATCCGCACGCCCGTCACGCCCTGTTGCCGTGTCCGTGGCAAGCTCATGCATTTGGCGGCGGGCTCGCGGAATCCGGCATGAGCGTTTCCCTTCATTCGACTGAGACGGTGTCGCGGCGTCCTGTGCTGCAGCTGTTGCTGACCTATCCAGTGCTGGCGATTGCCGGAGCGGTCACGCATCGGCAGATTTTTCCGCTGCTGGCGCTGGCCTTGTTGCTGACGGTGTTGATGCTGCCGCGCCTGCGCGCGCTCCGCCCGCTGCCGTGGCTGGCATGGCTGGGCATGCTGGGCGGTTTACTGCTGCTGTCGCACTATCGCCTCACCGGTCTGCTGCTGGAAACCTTGCCGATTTTGATCCAGGCGCTGCTGGCGTACTGGTTTGGCCGCACGCTGGCCGATCAAGAGCCGCTGGTAGCACGTTTCATCGTGGCGCTCGAAGGTGAGGCGCGCCTGCAACAGCCGGGCGTGCTCCGCTACGCGCGCCAGGTCACCTGGTTCTGGACGCTGTTGCTGGCCGGGCAGGCGTTGTTGCTCAGCGTGCTGCTGCTATGTGCCAGCCACAGCGGCTTGCTGGCCCGGTTTGGCATCGCCTCGCCCTTGCAGGTGCCCGAGCAGTGGGCGGCGGCGTGGCTGCGGCTGGGCTGCTTCATGGTGATCGGGCTGGCCTTTGCACTGGAATACGCCTACCGCCGCTGGCGCTTGCGGCATCTGAGCCATCCCGGCCTGCACAGCATGCTGTTGCAACTGGCGTTGCACTGGCCGGAGCTGGTGCGCGGCAAGGGTGCGCCCAACGCATGAGCGAGTTCGCGTACATGCTGTGCATTGACGCCGGGCACCCGGCGCTGCCAGGGCACTTTCCCGGCGATCCGCTGGTGCCCGGCGTGGTCCTGCTGGAGCAGGTGGCGCTGGCGCTGCGCGCCTGGCGCCAGCAGCGGATGTCGCGTGTGCTGGAAGCCAAGTTCATGGCGCCGCTGCGGCCGGGTCAGGCAGCGCAGATCCATCTGAGCGACGCCGATGGCGCGCGCATCCGGTTCGAGATTGAGCGTGACGGCAACTTGCTGGCGCGCGGCCTGGTCGAGGGAGCGGCATGAGTACAAACGAACACTGGCAGAGTCGTCCGGAAGGCGGCGGCCGCTTCGCGATCTGGTTGATCCGAACCATTGCCCTGTACGGTGGGCGTCGACTGGCCCGGCTGTGCCTGTATCCGATCACGCTGTACTTCTACGTGCGGCGCGGACCTGAGCGGCGGGCCTCGGCGCACTACCTGCAGCGGGTCTTCGATCGCCCGGCCACGCCGTGGCAGGTACTGATGCATATTCATGTCTTCGCCGCGACGATTCTCGATCGGGTGTTCCTGCTCGCTCAGGGTGAGCAGCCGTTCGCCATCGAAACCGAGGGACTGGAGCTGCTCGACCAGCGCATCGCGATGGGCAAGGGCGTGTTGCTGTTCGGTTCGCACCAAGGCAGTTTCGAGGCCTTGCGTGCTGTCAGTGCACGGCGACCGGACATGCCGCTGCGGGTGGTGCTGGACAAGCAGAAAACGCCGGCGATGACCGAACTGCTCGAGGCACTCTCACCTGCCATGGGCGCTTGCGTGATCGACGCCGCGCAGGATGGCACCAGCATCGCGCTGGCCATGGCCGAGGCTTGCCACAGCGGTGCCGTGGTGGCGATGCTGGCCGACCGCGGCCGCGGCCACGAGACCTTGCGCCGCATCGAATTTCTCGGCGCGCCAGCGCCGTTCCCGATCAGCCCCTGGTTGCTGGCGCATGCGCTGCGGGCACCGGTGGTACTGTGCTTCGGCTTGTATCTGGGCGGCAACCGCTATCGTCTGATCTTCGAGCCGCTGTGCGACCTGGTCGAGATTCCGCGACACAATCGGGGCCCCGCCCTGGACGCGCTGATCGCGAGCTATGCGCAACGGCTGGAGCATTACGTCCACGCTGCTCCCTACAACTGGTTCAATTTCTATGATTTCTGGCAAGACACGCCTGCTGTTGCTGAGCCTGCTGTTGCCGCTGTGGGCGAGCGCGTCGGCGTCTGAGCCGGCGCCGCTTGCAGCACTTTCTGCAGAGGGCCTGATTGGCGCGTTGGGACAGCCCGCGCCGGCGCATACCGCGTTTGCCGAAGCGCGTTTCCTGCAGGTGCTGGATCGCCCGCTGGTGGTTTCCGGTGAACTGTCGTGGCTGGGCGGCGACCGCCTGCAGCGACGTGTCGATCATCCGCAGGCGGAGACCGCCACCATTGCCGATGGCGAAGTGACCCAGCAACGCGATGGCAAGTCGGCGCAGCACTTTTCGTTGAAGCGTGCGCCGCAGTTGCAGGTGCTGCTGGACAGCTTCGTGGCCCTGCTCAGCGGCGATGCACGGCGATTGCAGCAAGCCTTCGATATCCACCAGATCGGCAACGTCAATGGTGCGTGGGCGCTGACCCTGGTGCCGCGCGACCCTGTCGTGGCCCGCACCGTGGCCAGCATCCGCATCGACGGCTTCAAGCGGCAGTCGCGCTGCATGTACATGCAGGAGGCCGACGGTGACCTCGCGGTCGACCTGCTTGGCCCGCTGGCGGCGAAGATGCCGGCGCAGCCGACCCGCGAAGCGCTGCAGACCCTGTGCCAGGAAACGCACTGAGCATGCGCCGGAGGGCTCAAGCGGCGTTGTTGATCGGCTGGCTGCTGGTACTGGCCGGACTGGGCTGGATGGTGAGCCAGCGACTGAAGATCAGCAGCGACCTGCGCAGCTTCATGCCCGCGCCGACCACGCCCGACCAGCGCCTGCTGATGGAGCAGGTCGGCGATGGCCCCGGTTCGCGGCTGTTGCTGCTGTCGATTTCGGGGCAGCCCGATGCGCCACTGGCGGCGCTGAGCCAGGGGCTGGCCAAGGTGTTGCAGCATGACGCGCGTTACAGCCAGGTCCTCAACGGGAGTTTCGATCTGGGCGCGCTCGATCCCGCCCTGTTGCCGTACCGCTACCTGCTGTCGCCCACGCTGGATACGCAACCGCTGGACGAGGCGTATCTGCGTGATCAACTGCAGCAGCGACTGGATGATCTGTCCTCGCCCGCGGCCAGTCTGCTGAAAGGCCTGCTGCCGCGCGACCCGACGCTGGAGATGCTGAAGCTGGCCCAGCGCTGGGCGCCGGCGAAATCGCCCGAGGTGCGCGACGGGGTGTGGTTCACACCGCGGCACGAAGCCCTGCTGCTGGTGCAGACGGTGGCTCCCGGTTTCGATCCGGGCGCGCAGCAAGGGGCGATTGACGGCATCCAGCAGGCCTTTCATGCGCTGCAGGGTAGCGCCGGCGCCACACTCGAGCTCAGCGGGCCGGGCTACTTCAGCGTGGTGATCGGCGCGCAGACACGCCACCAGGCCGACTGGATCGGACGCATTTCCACCATCGGGTTCATTGTGCTGCTGCTGCTGGCCTATCGCAGCCTCAGTTCGCTGCTGCTGTCCGCGCTGCCGATCGCCAGCGCGGCGCTGGCCGGCATCGCCGCCTTGACCCTGGCGTTTCCCGAGGTGCACGGGATTACCTTGGCCTTCGGCTTCACCTTGCTCGGCGTGGCGCAGGAATACCCGATCCGCGTGCTCAGCCATCGCCGTGCCGGCGAAGATGCGGTACAAAGCGCGCGTGCGCTGTGGCCGCTGCTGCTGACCGCGATCGCCTCGGCCTGCATCGCTTATCTGGCCTTCTATGCGTCCGGTGTCAACGGGCTGAAGCAGCTGGCCGTGTTCACCATCGTCGGCTTGCTGGTGGCTGGCTTCAGTACCCGCTATCTGCTGCCGCACCTGCTGCCGCGCCGGGTGCGCGACGTCGCCGACATGCGCTGGCTGATCAAGGCGCGTGCGCTGGTTGATCACTTGCCGCGGCCGCGCTGGATTCCGGTGCTGGTCACGCTGGCGATCGTGCTGATGCTGATCCTGGCGCCGGGCCCGTTCTGGCAGAACAACCTCGCTGCGCTGACCCCTGTGCCGCACGCCATGCTGCAGCACGACGCGCGCCTGCGCGAGGCGCTGGGCGCGCCGGACGTGCGCTACCTGCTGGTGCTGCAGGCGCCCACCGAGCAAGGCGTGCTGGCACTGTCGGAAAAACTGCAGCCGAGAGTCGATGCGCTGGTGGCCAGCCACGCCGTCGACGCGCTGGAGTTGCCCTCGCGCTACCTGCCACCGCTGGCCCTGCAGCAGGCGCGCCAGAACAAACTGCCCGATCGGGCCACCCTGCAGCATGCGTTGAACGAGGCGCTGCAAGGCCTGCCGTTCCGCGCCGGTCTGTTCCAGCCGTTCCTCGACGACGTGGAGACCGCACGCAGCTTGCCGCCACTCACGCCCGAGCGCTACGCGCAGACGCCGCTGGGTCAGCGCCTGGCGGCGATGCTGGTCAAGCGTGACGGTCATTGGCTGGGCCTGGGCACGGTCAGTGGCGTGCACGATGTGGCTGCACTGCAGGCGTTGGGTGCGGACAGCGGCGGCGATGTGCGCCTGCTCGACCTGAAGGCGGCCTCGGAGTCACTGGTGGCGTCGTACCGCACGCGCATCCTGCAGGCGCTGCTGGTCGCCAGCCTGCTGCTGGTGCTGACCATCACGATCGCCTTGCGCAGCGTGCGCCGCGCTTTCCATGTGCTGGCGCCGATGACGCTGGCCACCTTCCTGGTGCTGGCCGTGGAGCGTGTCGCCGGCATCGAGATCTCGTTGTTCCACCTGGTCGCGTTGATCCTGGCCGGTGGCCTGGGCCTGCATTACGCGCTGTTCTTCGAGCGCGACACCGGCGACCCGGCCGAGCAGCGGCGCACCCTGCACGCCACCATCGTCTGCGTGCTCTCCGCCCTGCTGGTGTTCGGCATGCTGGCGTGGGCCACGATTCCGGTGTTGCGCGCAATCGGCCTCACCGTGAGTCTCGGCGTGGTTTTTCATTTTTGTTTGTCGATCCTGATGGCGCCACATGCTGATGCTGCCGAAGACTGAGTGGGCGCACCTGATTCCGCACGCGGGCACGATGTGCCTGCTTGATGCGGTGCAGGCATGGGATGAGTGCTGCATCCACGCAATCAGTGCTGGCCATGCACGAGCCGACAATCCCCTGCGCGGTGAGCATGGCCTGCACGCCGTGCACCTGGCCGAATACGGCGCGCAGGCGATGGCCTTGCATGGCGGCTTGTTGGCGCGGGAGCGCGGTCGTGATTCCGTACGACCGGGCCGGCTGGTCAGTCTGCGCGACGTGCACTTGTTCGAGGAATACGTTGGCCAACTGGGCGGCCATCTGGACGTCCACGCCGAATGCCTTTACGCCGACGATAGCGGCGCGCAGTATGCGTTTCGCATCGAACACCGCGGCCGGCTGCTTGCCAGCGGGCGCGCCGCCGTGATCCATCCCGCCAGCTGACTGTTCAGCGAGTGCCGTCATGCCTGATCTGAAAACTCCCCGTCGCGCGCTGGTCACCGGCGGCAGTGGCGAACTCGGCGCCGCGATCTGCCTGGCACTGGCCGACGCCGGCTGGCAACTCATCGTGCACGGCCATCAGAGCCTGGCCAGGGCCGAGCACACGGCGCAGGCGATCCGCGCGGAGGGTGGCACCGCCCAGGCGGTGGCGTTCGATGTGAGCGATGCGCAAGCCTGCACCACCGCGCTGGAGGCGCTGCTGGCCGAAGGCGCGATCCACGCGGTGATCAACAATGCCGGTATCCACGACGACGCGCCGATGGCCGGCATGGGCGCCGACCAGTGGCATCGGGTCATCGACGTGTCGCTGCACGGTTTCTTCCATGTCACCCAGCCGCTGTTGCTGCCGATGGCGCGCGCGCGCTTCGGCCGCATCGTGTCGGTGAGTTCGGTGGCGGCCCAACTCGGCAATCGTGGCCAGACCAACTACGCGGCGGCCAAGGCGGCACTGCACGGGGCCAGCAAGTCGCTGGCGCGCGAGATGGCATCGCGCGGCATCACCGTCAACGTGGTGGCCCCCGGCGTGATCGCCGGGCGCATGGCCGACGCGGCGTTTCCACCCGAACGCATCCGTGAGGTGGTGCCGGCACAGCGGGCCGGCCGGCCGGAGGAGGTGGCGGCGCTGGTGGCGTTCCTGTGCAGCGATGCGGCGGCTTACATCAATGGGCAGGTGATCGGGGTGAACGGCGGGATGGTGTAGCGCCATGCACCGCCGCGCAGGGGAGTGAAAGTCGAAGGCAAGTTCACGAGCCTGCACTGGAGCACCGTGGTGCTTGAGCCATGGCATCGATTCCGGGAAGCCATTGCAGGACGCGGCCCCGGTCGGCGTTTGGACGGCTCGGTGAATCCAGCGGTGTAACAGCCGTTGAAGTCAGCCGTTGATCGGTCAAAAGACGTCGATCCGGTTTCATGCTAACCGACAGCCGCTGTGCTGCCGAGCACGATCGGCATGCCGCGCGAGCGCCGGTAGCTCGCAATGATGCTGCCGTAATGGATCACCCGGCCGATGGTGTAGGTGGTGATGCGACTAACGTCACCGACGGGTTTGAAGTGGCTCAGCCGGAAGTTGCCGTGATAGCGCGAGGCGATCGGCACCGAAACGACGCCCAGATGCTTTTCGCGCGAGGCGGCGATCAGGATCGCCGCCTCGAACACGAAATTCTCCGCGGGCAGGTCGACCAGGTCGAGCGCCGCGCGTGGATACCAGCGCTGGCCACTCTGGGTGTCGGCAATGGGTTGTGCGCAGGCCCACGAGATGCCCCAGTCGGCGACCGCGTTGGCGCGCCGTCGGCCCTTGGGCTGCTGCGCCTGATCAAGCAGGCGCGCGCCGATCACGATGTGTTCGGGGTATTGCGCGGCCGCCGCCACGATGCGCGGAATGTCGCTGGCCAGGTGCTGGCCATCGCCATCCATGGTCAGCACGGCGTCATAGCCCTGGCGCAATGCTTCGCGAAAACCGTGGCGCAAGGCCTCGCCCTTGCCGCGCCGCTCGGCATGGCGCAGCAAGGTTACCGGCAAGCCGGCAACGATCTCGGGCGTGCGGTCGTCCGAGCCATCGTCAACCACGATCACGGGGGCGCCGAGTGCGAGTACCGACTCAAGCACCGATTGGATCGCGGCCTCTTCATTGAGGCAGGGGATCAGCACGCACCAGTGTGTGCTCGCGTAGTTCAAGAGACGGGCTCCCCGACGTGGACGACCTTCAGGTGGATCTCGAGGCCCAGGCCCGGCGCGGCGGCCACCTGGCAGCGGCCCTCGCTGGTGGCCAGCAGGGCAAGCAGGGGCAGGCTGGTGGCCGAGGGGTTGGCCGTGGACCAGTCGGCGAGTGGTTCATCCAGCGCGCCTGCGGCGCGTGGTGCCGTGAGCTGCACGTCCAGTTGCGCCAGCGTCGCCGGGCCGGCGGTGGGCGAAAGCACCAGGGCGCAGCCGAACGACTGGGTGCATCCGGTGACTTCACGCAGGGGGCCGCAGCCGTCGGTATCGCTGCACACCAGCAGTACCGGGCGTTGCTCGGTGAGCGCCTGGGTGGCCGCCTCCAGCAGGCCGGCGCCGAAGGTGGCGCGTTGCGCGGCCACCGATGTGGAAGGCGCGTGGCAGCCGCTGGCGATGGTCCAGTAGCCGACGGGCGCGTTGTGCACCGAGTTGTGGAAGCGGATCGGCGACAGTTCGGCCGGTGCCTGCGCGAGGGTGGCGCACATGTAGTCGGTGATCGCCTGGTCGCCGTGCGAGGAGGCGAACACGCAGGCCAGGGTGCCGGCATCACGGCCACTCATCGCCACCGCCTGGCTGGCCACCTCGACCGCCAGCAGCACGCTCTCCGGCGCACGTCGGCGCACGTTCGGCGGCAGCATGGCCGCGGCCGGTCGTGGCGCAGGCGGCTGCGGCGTGCTGCCGGCCAGCAGGCTCCGCAAGCTGGCAAAGCTGGCCAGCTGCGGCGACCACAGGCCGACGCCCTCCACATACACGCGCAGCCCGGTCATGCGGCGAACCCCGCGCGGGCGAAGGCCAGGCAGGCGTTGTTGCCGCCGAAGCCAAACGAATTGCTGAGCGCGACATCGACCTTCTTGTGCTCGTTCTGCCAGGCGAACGAGGCGCCGCAGGCCGGGTCGGGCGAGTCACCGCCGAGGTTGCCGGGGATCAGACCGTGCTCGATCGCCTGCAGCGCCACCACCGCCTCGACAATGCCGGCTGCGCCCAGAGTGTGGCCGGTATAGCCCTTGGTGGAACTGGCGCGGGTCGCTGCGGTGAAGCGGCGACTGACCAGGGCCGCCTCGACCTCGTCGTTCTTCTGGCTGGCGGTGCCGTGCAGGTTGATGTAGTCGACCTGCGCCGCCTGCAATCCTGCGCGCGCCAGCGCGTCGTTCAAGGCCAGCTCGGCACCGAGGCCTTGCGGGTGCGGGGTGGACATGTGGTGCGCATCGGTGGCTTCGCCGTAGCCGAGCAGTTGTGGTGCTTCCGGCGCCAGCGCGGCGCGCTCGAGCAGGGCAAAGCCGGCCGCCTCGCCGATCGAGATCCCATCGCGGGCCGCATCAAAGGGGCGGCAGGGGGAAGCGGAGACCAGTTCCAGCGCGTTGAAGCCGAACAACACGCTGTCGCACAAGGTATCCACGCCGCCGACGACTGCCGCGTCGATCAGGCCGAGCCGGATCATGCGCTCCGCGCTGGCGAACACCTTGGCGCTGGAGGAGCACGCGGTGGAGATGGTCAGGCAGGGGCCGTCCAGCGCCAGCGCGGCGGCGACAAAGGCGGTCAGCGAATGTGGTGCGTGGATCGGCGGGCGCAGCATGTCATCGGGCAGGCCGCCATCGGGGTCGAGGCGCTGATAGGCCTCCTCGGTGGCGCCGATGCTGGCGGTGGAGGTGCCCAGCAGCAGGGCGATGCGCGCGTTGCCGTAGCGCGTGCGCGCTGCCTGTACGCGGTCAAGAAAGCCATCCTGGTTCAGGCCCAGCCAGGCCAGCCGGTTGTTGCGGCATTCCCAGGCGGCCAGCACCTGGGGCAGGGTGACGCCTTCCACGTCCTCGACCCGGCCGATCCAGCAGTCCAGTGCCGTGCTGCTGATGTCGTTCGGGCGCAGGCCGCTGCGACTTTGACGAAGCGCGTCCAGCTGTGCGGCAACGCCGTGGCCGAGCGCCGAGGTAGCGGTGTACGCGGTGATCGCGAGAGGTGTCATCAACATGGGCATCGGGAAAGCCTAGCAGCCCGTCGGGTTCTGGTGGTCGAGGCGGGCTCGGTGGATGGGATCGATCCTCGGCGGCAGCGCATGAAGACGCCGCGAAAAGCCACCTGCCGCGCTAAGCTGGACGCTTGTTTCAGGACCATCGCGCCGTGCTGTTGAAACCATCTGCTGCTCCCCGCCACCGGCGCTACCTGCGTGACTGCGACGTGCTGCATGCCGTCGCGGTGAGCTTGCTGGTGGTGGTGCTCAGCGCCGGCACGGTATGGCTGGCCTATCTGATCCATGTCTGCCGCATCGCCGCACGCAGCCCGCTGGCGCCGCCTCGGCGGATGATCACCCTGGTGTTCGGTCGTCAACTGGAACGCGATGGCCCCGAGCATGATTACCGCCTGCGCCTGCAACGCGCCCTGAGCCTGACGCAGTCGCAACACACCGATCACCTGCTGCTGATGGGCGGAGCCAGCCAGGGTCAGGTGACCGAGGCCTCGGCAGGTCACGCCTGGCTGCGAGAACAGGGCTTGCCCCATGGCGTGCGCGTGGAGCTGGAACAGGAATCAGCCGACTCGCTGGAAAACCTGCGCCATGCACGCCAGCTGCTGCGGGCGCGCAGCCCTGACCAGACGCTGCCGCCGGTTGCCCTGGTAACCAGTCGCTACCATCTGGCCCGCTGCCTGCTGCTGGCGCGGCGGCTGGGCTTCAGCGGCGTGCCGATAGCGGCCGAGCCGACGCTGCGTTGGCAGCCGCGCTACCTCGCCTTGTTGTTGATGGAGGCCACTTACCTGATGTGGATCGACCTTGGTTTGCGTTGGGCGGATCTGATCGGACACCGGCGCATGGCGGCACGCGTCAGCTGAACCGGGCCCGTTGCGGCGACCCGCCGCATTTGCCGCGCGGGATGGCTTGCTAAGCTCGTGGCATTGAATCGACGGGTTTCACCATGAGCCAGCAAGCCGACCGTGCCGAAAACTTCCTGTGCGAGCTGCAGGACCGGATCTGCGCCGCTATCGAACAGGTCGACGGCAGCGCGCGTTTCGAGGAGGACGCCTGGCAGCGCGCGGCCGGCGGTGGTGGTCGCACCCGCGTGCTGCGCGACGGCACGGTGTTCGAGCAGGCCGGGGTGAATTTCTCGCGGGTCAGCGGCAACCAGCTGCCGCCCAGCGCCACCGCCCACCGGCCGGAACTGGTCGGTGGCAGCTTCGTGGCCACCGGCGTCTCGCTGGTGCTGCACCCGAAGAACCCGCATGTGCCCACCACGCATGCCAACGTGCGCTATTTCGAGGCCAGCAAGGAAGGAGTGGAGCCGGTGTGGTGGTTCGGTGGCGGCTTCGATCTGACACCGTTCTACCCGGTCGACGAAGACGTGCGCCACTGGCACAGCGTGGCGCGCGACCTGTGCGCGCCTTTTGGCGAGCAGGTCTATCCGCACTACAAGCGCTGGTGTGACGACTACTTCTACCTGAAGCATCGCGAGGAGACCCGGGGTGTCGGCGGCCTGTTCTACGACGACCTCAACGAGGGCGGCTTCGAGCGCTGCCTCGACTTCACCCGTGCCGTGGGCGAAGGCTTCCTGGATGCGTACCTGCCCATCGTCGAGCGTCGCAAGCACACCGCCTACGGCGAACGCGAGCGCGAGTTCCAGCTCTACCGGCGCGGCCGCTATGTCGAATTCAACCTGGTCTATGACCGCGGCACGCTGTTCGGCCTGCAGTCCGGCGGGCGCACCGAGTCGATCCTGATGAGCCTGCCACCACGGGTGCGCTTCGAATACGCCTACACGCCCGAACCGGGCTCGGCGGAGGCGCAATTGGCCGCCTATCTGAAGCCGCGCGACTGGCTGTAGGAGCGCACCCTGTGCGCGAATGCTCTGGTGTTGATCAGAGCGAAAAGCATTCGCGCACAGGGTGCGCTCCTACAGGCGGCAGCCTGCGCTTACGGCCGGGCGCCGCTGAACTTCACCACCGTGGCGCCCTTCACCGGGCCAATCTGCGCGCTGTCGCTGACTTTCAGCACCACCTCGCGCTTGAACTCCAGCGTGCCCTGCACCACGACGCGCGGCCCGATCACCACCAGCGGCGTGCGGCTGTCGAGATGGAACCAGCCGCCGGGCTTGTCGACCAGGATGCCGCCCTCGACGCGCGAGTTCGCGCCGATGGTGATGTCGCCGCCGACGGTCTCGATGCCGCCGCCGACGTGGGCGTTATCCAGCGTGATGGAGCCGTTGACGTTGCCCAGCTTGCCATCGACTTCGGCACCCTCGCCCAGCCGGATGCTGCCGTTGACCGCACTGACTTCACCGCTGACCTTGCTGCCCTTGCCTAGGGTGACCGCGCCGTTGACCGTGCCCAGCCCGCTCGCCTGGGCCTTGTCGCCGAGCTCGACCGCACCGTTGACGGTGCTGGCCTTGTGCACGACCGCGCCGTCGTCGATATGCACCGCGCCGTTGACCGTACTGACGTCGCCGGCCTGCTGCCCGGCTTCGACATGCACCGCGCCGTTGATCTTGTCGATATCGCCGTCGCGGGCGGTGGCCAGCAGCGGCAGGCCCAGCGCCAGCGTGGCGAGGATGAGAATCGTCGTGAGTCGACGCATGGCAAGCTCCGTGAGTGGTAGGTAACAGTTAGGATGCGCCGCCCGGGACTTCGGTTTAGCGTGACCTGTGGCAGGGGTGGCATTTGACGCTGGCGGGGCAGGCCTTCACCATTCCCGGCCTGTCCCATGCCGATGAACCTCCCCATGCACAAGCTCGTATTGATCCGCCACGGCCAGTCCCAGTGGAACCTCGACAACCGGTTCAGCGGCTGGGCCGATGTCGACCTCACCGAACAGGGCATGGCCGAGGCTCGCGAAGCCGGCCAACTGCTGCGGGCCGAGGGTTTCAGCTTCGACGTGGCGCATACCTCGGTGCTCAAGCGCGCGGTGCGCACCTTGTGGGGCGTACAGGACGCGATGGAGCAGATGTGGTTGCCGGTGCACACCGACTGGCGCCTCAACGAGCGGCATTACGGCGCGCTCACCGGCCTCAACAAGGCCGAGACGGCGGCGAAGTACGGCGAGGACCAGGTCAAGATCTGGCGCCGCAGCTACGACATCCCGCCGCCGCCACTTGACCGTGCCGCGAACGAGTCTGTGCATGACCCCCGCTACGCCACGCTTGATCCGAAGGACATTCCCGATACCGAGTGTCTGAAGGACACCGTGGCCCGCGTGCTGCCGTACTGGCACGAGGTGCTGGCGCCGGCGATCAGGGCCGGCCAGAGCGTGGTGGTGGCCGCCCACGGCAATTCACTGCGCGCGCTGGTGAAGTACCTCGACGACATCTCCGATGCCGACATCGTGGAGCTGAACATCCCCAACGGCGTGCCGCTGGTCTACGAATTCGACGAAGCCCTGAAGCCGCTGCGCCACTACTACCTCGGCGATGCCGACGCGATCGCGACGAAGATGGCCGCGGTGGCCAACCAGGGCAAGGCCAGGTAAGCCGTGTCCGCGGCGATCTCGCCCCGGCAAGCTGCCGCGGCCTTGACCGGGTACGGGTCGCCGCGCGTGGTGGGCGAGTTGGAGGACAGCTACCTCAAGGTCGCCAAGGTGCTCGGTACGTTCGGCTGGCATCGTCATGACGACGAGGACGAGCTGTTCCTGATCCTGGCCGGCCACCTGCGCATCGAGCTGGAAGGCGGCGCGGTGGAGCTGGCCGAGGGTGGACTGTTCGTGGTGCCGAAGGGTGTGCGGCACAACCCGGTGGCGCAGGCCGAGTGCCTGATCCTGCTGATCGAGCGCAAATCCACCCGGCACACGGCAACCAGGTCACCGACCGGACGCGCTCGATCGCGCAGCAGCTGGGGCGCGGCTGATCGGCGTGCGCAGCGATTGAGCGGGTGACAAACGTCAATCGTCGCGCGTTGGTGACCCGGCTATGCTGGGCGCAGCCCCGCCACGCGAGTCCAAGCCATGCCGGTCCATCTGAACCAGTACCTGATCATGCTGCCGCTGCTCGCCTTGATCGTCTGGCGGCGGGTGAACCGCACGTTCGGTCGCCAGCGGATTCAGCGCAAACGGATGCTCATGCGCATCGCGATGTTTGCGGTCATCGGCGCACTGCTCGCGCTGAGCGGATTCCATCACATCGCGCTCGCCGAAGGGCTGCTTGGCGGCATATTGATCGGTGGCGCGATCGGCATGATCGGCCTGCGCCTGACCCGCTTCGAGGTCGACCCGGTGAAGGGCGATTGCTACGTACCCAATCCGTGGATCGGCGCGCTGCTGACGGTTCTGCTGCTGGGGCGGCTGGCCTGGCGGCTGATGGTGTTGTGGCCACTGCTGCAGCAGGCAGAGGCGACGCCCGGGATGCAGCCGACGGGCTACACCTCCAGCCCGTTGACCATGCTGGTGATCGGGCTGCTGGTCGGCTACTACATCGTCTATTTCAGCGGCCTGCTGATTCATCACCAGCGCTTTCAGCGCTTGCAGCAAAGCGCAACACCACTCTAACGGCCGTCAAACATTCCCGAAAACTCACGCGCGAAACGGTGTGCGTCGCCGGGCCAGCGCGCGGACAGGTAGTTGCCGTCGCGCACCACGAAGGCGGGCGAGGCATCGGCGTCGCTGTCGCGCGCCAGGCCGGCGGTCTTGCGCCGATAGTCGGGGGCGTCGCGCGGCACGTCGGCGAAGTCCTCTGCTTTCGCCAGCGCGCGGGTGACTTCCTGCTGCACCGACATGTAGCCTGAGGGTTGATCAGACGTTTCACGATAGGTGCGGTAGTAGTGCGGGTCCCAGAAGCGGGTAATCCGTGTCGTGTGCCAAGCCTTCTTCTCCAGCGTCCAGGTCAGCGCCGTGGTGCGCTTGCCGTACAGCACCGATTTGCCTGCGGCGTTGCGACTGCGCGCCGCCAGCAGCACGCCATGGCAAATCGCCGCGACCGGCTTGTCGGCGGCGAAGAACGCCACCACCAGCGCCTGCAGCACCGGACTCTCCAGATACTCGCGCATGCCGCGCGCGCGGTGACCGCCCGGCAACAACACCCCATCAAAGGCCGTCGCGTCCAACGCTTCCCAGCGCAGGGGCACCTGAAACGCGGGGTCTTGCAGCATCGACGCACAAGCCGCCCGCGCGTCACGGTGGGCGCGCAACAGCAGTCCGACCAGACGCAGTCGATTGATCCCCGGCAACCAGCCCCAGAGGTCGAGGCCGACGCCGCTGAGCATCAGCTCGTCGGCACGGGCGGGCTGACCGTTCGGTGTGGCAAATATCACCTGGTGTCCATCGCGGTGCAGGCGCTGCCAGCTCACGGCGACTTCGGTCGGGTCGAAGTCGCTCCGCGGCAGGGGAACGAGGATTTGACTCATGCTGCAGGGTCAGCCATCGCCGATGGGACTGCCGTCGTCCATGATCACGCAGGCGCGGCCCGCGTGCCTGGCCCGGTAGAGCGCGCGATCGGCGCGTGCAAAGAGGTGATCGTGGCTCTCCTCGATGGCCCGATCCAGTGTGGCCACGCCGATCGACACGGTGACGTATTCCAGCGGGCTGCCGGTATGGGGAAGCTGCAGGTTGCGCACGGTTTGATCGGCGCGTTTGGCGATCGCCAGTGCACCCTTCCGGTCTGCGGCAGGCAGCACGCACACAAACTCTTCGCCACCGGTACTCGCCACAAAATCCGATGGGCGCAACATGCAGCCATCGATGCCCTTGACCACGTTGCGCAGGCAGTCGTCGCCAAGCAGGTGGCCATAGGTGTCGTTGCAAGCCTTGAAGTAGTCGATGTCGACAGCCGCGAGCGACAGCGGCAGTTGCGAGCGCAGGCATCGCCGCCACGCCAGTATCAGCCGTTCATCGAATTGGCGCTTGTTGGCGACTCCGGCGAGCCCGTCGATCCAGGCCAGCCGGCGTAACACATCCGACTGCTGCTTGAGGGTCAGGTGGGCCCTGACCCGGTTACGTGTAGTCGGCGCATTGATCGGTTTGGTGATGAAGTCCACACCCCCTGCATTCCAGCACGCCTCCTCTTCCTCCGGCGTGTCCAGGCTGGTCACGAAGATCACCGGAATCATCGCCGTTTCCGGATTGTTCTTGAGCGCGCGGCAGACCTCCAGACCGCTCATGCCATGCATCACCACGTCCAGCAGGATCAGGTCAGGCGGATTGCTGTGGCAGTGTGTCAATGCCTATTCGCCGCTGCTGGCCATGAAAACATCGTGCTCTTCGGCGAATATCTGGTGCAGGACGCGGATGTTGATGGGCTGATCATCAACGATCGGCAGTTGCACGCGCGTCGGCTTGCCGTTCGCCTGCTCCCAGCGGGGCCTAATATCGCCGCCATTCTCGAGCGTGCTCATGATTGGGGGGTCTCCTGCTCCTCGCGCAACAGTTGCCGGCAAACGATCAACGCCGCCGGCATGTCGAGCCGGGCCAGTGCCTGCTCGATCCGATGATGCGCTTCCGGCGCGGCGACGGCGAGCTGCTCGTGCATGCTCTCGAACAACTCGATGGAACGCAAATTGGACGCCTCCAGCAGACCGGCAAGCTCGCTCAGGGCCGCCCGCTCCAAAGGCGGCGCAGGCGTGCATGCCGTTGGCGAGCCGACGCTGCGGATCGGAATGGCCCGTGCTGCTGCATTGGCCTGTTCAACGCGAAGCCGCAATTCCTCCACAGGTATAGCTGCCAGCCCCACCTCGCCGGCGCCGCGAAGTCGCTGCTCAACCAACGCCGCCAGTTCGGCCACCTGATTGGCACCCACGGTAGCGGCGACGCCTTTGAGTGTGTGTGACATCGCGGCGACTGTGTCGCGCTGATCCGCCGCCACCGCTTCCATGATGCCTTGCAACAATTCCTCGGCGGTCTCCGGGAAACGATCCAGTGCGACGAGGTAGGCGCGCTGCTTGCCGCCGAATCGTGCCAGCGCGGCCGGCCAGTCCAGCGTCGATGCAGATTCTCGTGCCGCGCGCTGCGCGTCGCTGGCCTCGCGTACGGCCACGGCGGCAGCGCGGCTGCGGCCGGTCCAGTAGAGCAGTCGCTCGACCACCAGATTGAGATCGAAGGGCTTGCCAATGTGATCGTTCATGCCAGCCGAAAGACAGGCGTCGCGGTCCGAGGCCAGCACGTTGGCCGTCATGGCGAGGATCGGCAGAGTCCGGAGGCCCAGCGATGCGCGAATTCGCCGGGTTGCCGTATAGCCGTCCATATCGGGCATCTGGATATCCATCAGGATGGCGTCGTAGGCGCCGCCATTCTCAACCAGCATGCGGATCGCCTCGCTGCCGCCGCTGGCGACCTGCACCCCCGCGCCCTCGTCTTCCAGCAATTCGCGGGCGACCTGCTGGTTGACCTGGTTGTCCTCGACGACGAGCAACAGCATGCCGTTGAGGCGGCCCAGATGGGGGGGCGTTGATCTGGCGGCAGTATCCGCGCGCCCGTCGACAGCGCGACCAGCGCGCACGTCGGCGACGGCATCCAGCATCATCGGACCGGTGACCGGTTTGATCAGGAAACCATCGACACAGGCAGGTTGGTGGGCGGCACGCTCGGCAACCTTCTGGCGATCGTGCATGGTTACCATCACGATCAGCGGCATCTGGGCGGTGTCGTTCAATTCCCGGATGCGCCGGCTCGTTTGCCAGCCATCCATGCCCGGCATGCTCCAGTCCATGAAGATCGCGTCATAAGGCTTGCCTTGCGCGCTGGCTGCAACAATTTTCTGCAGTGCCTGTTCGCCGCTGGAGGCACTGTCACAGGTCCAGTCAAGCGAATTGACGATCTCGCTGACGCTCTCGCGAGCGCGGTCATTGTCGTCAACCACCAGGGTGCGCAGGTCATGCAGCAGCGGCCCGCTCGCCGGCAGCGCTGCCAGCGGGCGGGCGATGGCGACTTCCAGCTCGATGGTGAAGAAAAACCGGCTGCCGTGCCCCAGTTCACTCTCTACCTGCAGCAGGCCGCCCATCAGTGCGACCAGTCGTTGGCAGATGGCCAGGCCAAGGCCGCTGCCGCCAAAGCGGCGCGTGGTGGAGGCCTCAGCCTGGGAAAATCCCTCAAAAATGGAGGTGAGCTTGTCCTTGACAATACCGATCCCGGTATCGCGGATTTCAAAATTCAGCGTGATGCGATCCGCCGATTGCTCAACCGAGCGTACCGTGAGCACCACTTCTCCGAAGTGAGTGAATTTGACCGCGTTGCCGGCCAGGTTGATCAGCACCTGCTGCAGGCGCAGAGAGTCGCCGATCAGCCATTTCGGAATGCTCTTGTCGACATCGAATACGACCTCCACATCCTTGTCGCCGACATTCGCGCTGAGGATGACGGCGATATCGCGCAGCAAGCGGTCAAGCTCGAAATCATGGGACTCCAGCGTCTGCCGGCCGGCCTCGATTTTCGAAAAATCGAGGATGTCGTTGAGGATGGCCAGCAAGGTGGTGGCTGCGGTTTCGGTCTTGCTGGCGTAATCGCGTTGCTTGCTGTCCAGGCTGGTTCTCTGCAGTAACTGCAGCATGCCGAGTATCGCGTTCATCGGCGTGCGGATTTCGTGGCTCATGTTGGCCAGGAACTCGCTTTTTGCCTTGCTGGCCGCCTCCGCCGCCGCGACGGCGCCGATCATCGCCGCCTCGGCCAGTCGCTGGGAGGTGGTGTCCTCGACGATCGACCAGATATGAGGGCGGTTGCCTATCAACAGCGACACACCGTTCAGGCGAATCGGAACGTGGCGACCACTCTTCTGCACGTAATGCTTGTCGTAGGGACCGTAGCGGCCGGTCTCCTCGATGACGCGCAGCAGATTGAGTTCCTGCTCCATGTACCCGGGCGGGGTCAGGGTCCAGTAATCGAGCGCATGCAGCTCCTCGTCGGAGTAGCCCGTGAGCGCGCGGAACGCTTCATTGAACTCCACCAGCTGGCCATCTTCGTTGGTCGACGCGATCCCCAACGGCGATAGTTCGAACAGGCCGCGCAGCTTGCGCTCGTTGATTTCCAGCGCCGCCTCGCGCCGCTTGCGCTCGGTCAGATTGATGGCCATCCCGAGATAGCCCTGCAGCTCGCCGTCGTCGCGCCGCAAGGTGCTGACGTTGAGCAGCACGGGAATGCGCTGCCCGTCCTTGGCGATATAGGTCCATTCGTTCGCATCGGGCTGGTTCTGCGCCCTGGCAATAAGGACCTCAAAACCTGGCTCCACATATCGCCCCAGCTCGGCCTCCAGTACGCCGGCGCGGGTCACCACCTCGATCGGGTCGTGGAAAAGGCCGGGAGACTCCACGCCAACCAGTTCGCTGGCGGTATAGCCAAGCATGCTTTCGGCGGCCGGATTGAACAGCGTGATGGTGCCTTTCGGGTCGGTCGCGATGATGGCGTAACCGGCGTTGTTGAGGATCGCTCGTTGCAGCGCAGAGAACGATTGCAGCTCGGCCGTGCGCCGCTGTACCTGTTCTTCCAGCGTGGCGTTCAGCTCCAGGATTCGGCGTTGTGCCTGTTTGCGCTCAGTGATGTTTCGGATCGTTTGGGCCGCGCCGACAACCCGGCCGCGTCCGTCTCTGATGGGTGACGCAGAAATTTCCACGTAAAGGCTCGAACCATTGCGATGGCGGCGAACCGACTCCATCGTCGCCACGCTTTTGCCGGCGTATACCTGGCGCATGATGTCCTTGTCTTCGTTGATCAGGCGCGCCGGTACGATCAGGTCGGCCATGGTGTGGCCAATCGTTTCGGCGGCGGAGTAACCGAAATAGTCGGTCGCGGCGCGGTTCCACTCGGTGATCAAACCATCGAGCGAGGTACCGATGATGGCATCGTGCGAATCTTCCACGATCGTGGCCAGGCGCGCTTTCTGCGCGAGGTTGCGCTGCCGTCGCTCGCGAGGGGTCAGCAGCACGAACAGCATCGTCAGCAGTGCGCCGGAGCCGGCGATCCAGGCGGCACCCAGCAGTGGATCAGGCAGGCCCAGGGATTGGATGAAACTCGGTTGGGCCTGGATATCCACCCGCCACAGACGGCCATACACGGGAAAGCGTCGTGAGCGGCTCAGCTCATGTCCTGATTCACCACGGTGCATGCGTGAGCTGAAAAAGGGCGCCTGATGCGCGCCATCGGTGACATCGCTCAGGGTGAACCCGTATTGCGCCTGGGGCTTGTCGAAACTGTTCAGGATCTCGTCGGTCACCAGTGGCGTATAGACCCAGCCGATCAGTGCGCCGTCACGGGTGTCTCGATCACGGGTCTGCGCACCACGGTAGACCGGCAACAGCAGCAGCATGCCCTGGTTCTTTCGGCCGCTCGCCTGGACCAGGGCGAGCGGCCCGGTCAGCGTCGCCTTGCCGCTTTCCATCGCAGCCACGGCGGCATCGCGCCGCACTTTCCCAGAGGCGATATCCAGACCGACTGCGGCGGCATTGGGCGCGACCGGCACGATATATTTGATGATGAAACGATCGCCAGCATTCGGGCCCAGCTCCCGAATGGCGAAGTGGGCATGTCCTTCTTCCTTCCGAGTCTGCGCGAGGAAGCTGTTGATTCTTGCTGGTTTGACCCGGGCAATAAAGCCAAAACCTCTTGAGCCGGGGAATTCACGGTCGAGATCGCGGGAGTCCATGTAGCGTGCAAACACCTCGTATGAGACGTTTTCGTCGCCCGCCGCGATCACCGCGCCACGCGCTGCTCGCAGGCCGTATTCGTAGAGCTGGAATCGCTGTTGCAACTGATCAGCTACCTGGCCGGCCAGGGATTCCAGTCGCGCCTGTACCAGCTTGTCGTTGCTGGCGTAGGCGTGAATCGCGAAATAGATCGCGCCGCCAGCGGTCAGCAGCAGGCCAAGCGACCACAGTAGGGGCTTGAGCATGCGACGCATCGTTCAGGCCTCCCGCGTCATCGCCGTCGGGTCGACGACGGGCTGGGCTGAGCAATCAATGATCGTCTGGTTGGTCATCTTGCAAGGTGGCCTCAACGCAAGCGTGGCACCAGGTGTCTGCCAACTGCCCAAGGCTGCAACATAGCAGGTTGATCGGCCCGGCCTGAAACGGGCAGGGCTACTCCGCGCGATGTGGCAGGGCCAGATATTCCTCGCTCTGCATTTCGATCAAGCGCGACTCGGTACGGCCAAATTCAGCTCGCAGCCGCTCGCCGTCATACAGCTCGGTGATTGGTGCGGCGGCCGACAGCACCAGTTTGACGTGGCGGTCATAGAACTCGTCGACCAGTTGCACGAAGCGCTTGGCGGCGTCCTCGCTGTAGATGGTGAATTGCGGCACGTTGGCGATGATGATGGTTGGCCCGGCCTTGGCCAGCGCGATGTAGTCGGCGACCGCGCGGGGGCCTTCGCAAAGTGCGGCGAACTCGAACCACAGGATGTCTTCGGCGCGCTTGTGGAACGGTATGTCGCGCCCGTTGACATGAAGCGCACCGTGATGCTCGATGGCGCTGTCGGCCTGACCGCTGAAAATGCGTTCCAGCGCGCGCAAGGCTTCCGCGCCGGGCGGTGTGAGATAGACCGGTGCGCGGGTCAGTGCACGCAGACGCCAGTCGCGTGCCGAGGCCATCTCGACCACATGGCAGTGCTGCTCGATCAACGCGATGGCGGGCAGGAAGCGCGCGCGCTGCAGGCCGCCCTTGTAGAGGCGCGCCGGCGACGTGTTGGAAGTGGTGACCAGGGTGACACCGCGCTCGAACAAGGCTTGCACCAGGTTGGCCAGGATCATCGCGTCGCCGATGTCGTTGACCAGGAACTCGTCCAGGCACAGCACCCGGCAGCGCGAGGCCAGCCTGGCGGCCATCTCGAGCAGTGGATTCTGGCGGTCACCCAGTTCGCGCAGGCTTTCATGCACTTCGCCCATGAACCGGTGGAAGTGCCGGCGCAGCGCGACGCCATGCGGCAGGCTGGCGACGAACAGATCCATCAGGAAGGTTTTGCCGCGTCCGACCGTACCCCACAGGTAAAGTCCCGGAACGGCAGCGCGCGGCTCGTTGCCCAGCATGGTCTTCAGACGGCCGAACAGGCCCTTGTCGCTGGCGGGCGGCTCTGCGCACAGGGCCGCGTGCATGCGGTCGAATTCGGGCAACAGGGTGAGTTGGGTCGGGTCGGATTCCCAGCGGTGCGCGGCGACACCTTCGAGATAGCGCGCGCTGGGCGCGAGTGTTGCGGCTTCAGTCATGGGGAGAATCAGGCCTGGCGAACCGGCGGTAACCAGCCGCGCACGGCATGCTTGACCGCGCCGCGCAAATCCATCAGTCGGCGATGGAAGAAATGGCTGGTATCGGGCATGCGTACTAGTTCGGGCGGATGCTCCAGCGCCTCGACCCAGTCGAACACCGCCTGCGGATCGACCACCTCGTCGGCCTCGCCCTGCACGATCAACCAGGGACAGGTTGGCAAGGTGACCGAGGAAAACTCCCATCGCCCCACCGGCGGCGCGATGCTGATCAGCGCATCGGCGCGCAGCGGCACCGACTGCGCGATGCTCACGTAGCTGCCAAACGAAAAGCCGGCCAGCCACAGGGCATCGTCAGGCCGTACCCGGCGAATCCAGGCCACCACCGCAGCGAGATCCTCACGCTCACCGTCACCCTTGTCGTAGACACCCTGCGAGTTGCCGGCCTGGCGAAAATTGAAGCGTACGGTATCCAGCCCGGACTCGCGCAGCGCACGTTCGACCATGGTCACCACCTTGTTGTGCATGGTGCCGCCTTCGGTGGTCAGCGGGTGGCAGATCACCACCACGCCGCGCCGCGCGCCCTTCGGTTCGGCGACATCGCTGATGGTCTCCAGCTTGCCGACCGGGCCGTCCAGCATGAAACTGGCGGCGCTATCAGGAAAGCTGGCGGGTGCGGCGGAGGATTCAATGGCATTCATGTGCACGATGATAACCGCCACACGGATTGGCTGCCGGCGGACGCGGCAGGGCCCGTACGGATGAACCACTTGGCGCATGCCCTCCTGGCCGGCGATCACGAGGCGCTGCGCCTGGGCGGCCTGCTGGGGGATTTCGTGCACGGCCGGCCCGATACGGCAGTGTTTCCCGCCGCGGTGATCGCAGGCATCCGCCTGCATCGCGCGATCGACGTGTATACCGATGCCCACCCCGTCGTGCTGGCGGCCAAAGCCCAGCTGCCATCGCCGTATCGGCGTTATGCCGGCATCCTGCTGGATATGTGGTTCGATCACTGCCTGGCGCGGGATTTTTCGCGCTGGCATGCGTCGCCGCTGGATCAGTACTCGCAGGCGCTGCGCCGCCTGTTACTGCGCAACGAGGCACTGCTGCCGCCCGCCTTGCGGCAATTCCTTGCGTATATGCAGGCGCATGATCTGCCGGCCGGTTACGCCGGGCTTGCCGGGCTGGACCGGGCCCTGGTGGGTATCGGGCAGCGCCTGCGGCGGGCCAATCCGCTGGATAGCGCATTGCCGGTGTTGCTCGAGCGACATGACCTGCTGCAGCAACACTTCGAGTTGTTCTACCCGCAGTTGCAGGCGTTCGCTCGGGGCTGGATCAGCGAGCACGCTTGCTGATCCGGCATGTTTTCAAGGGCACAACCAAAAGCCGCCCCTCGGGGGCGGCTTTTGTGTCTGTTACTTGGCCTGGTCGACGATCCAGTGCACGGCGTTCGTCACCTGTTCTTCGGTAAGCGCCGGGTTGCCACCCTTGGGCGGCATGAAGTTGCCGTCGGGGCCGTGGTAGCCCTCGGTGGCGTGCTTGATCAGGGTGTCGATGCCCTGGGCGATACGCGGCGCCCACATCGCCTTGTTGCCCAGCTTCGGCGCCCCGGCGATGCCTGCCGTGTGGCAGCTGGTGCACAGGTGATCGTAGATCGCCTTGCCGTCGGTGGTGCCACCGTAGGCCACCGACGCGGCCGCCGCCTTGGCCGCGGCGTCGGCCGCGGCCTGCATGGCGGCACGGCCGGTATTGCCTGCGTAGACGCCGCCGGCCGGTGCGATCCGCTCGGCAACCTGCGCCGCTTGGTTCGGGTTGGTTTCCTTAGGTTCGTGCGAGTAGATCGCCAGTGCCGAAAGAATCAGTACCAGCGTCAGAACCGACAGACCGCCGATCATCATGGAAAACTGGCGCAGGAAGCTCTGATCGGACTTGTTTATGGAACCGCTCACGCACGTACTCCTGTCAGTGGGCAGGCCGGACCGCCCCTATGGCTGCCCCGACTGCCTGGAATTTGCCTACTCTGTGCTGCCGACGCTATCGACCGCATCCCCATCTTGCCGCCCCAGTATGGCCGACGTCCCCCGGGCGGGTGACAGCCCATCCCTTCGCAGCGCGAGCGGCAGGGGGCCAGTGCAGGATTATAGACGAAGCGCACGGCAAGTTTCAGGCGTTCGGGCAAACACCTCCGCACCGTAGCGACGGGTGCCGGCCCCGCCCCGCCGAGGGCCCGGCTCGCCAACCCTGCCATCGGTCATGGCCGACCCATGTCAACCGGCATTGTTCAAAGTCGTTCCACTAACCCTATGATTTGACCTAGAGAGGCGTTTGTCGGAACGACCCCAAGCAGCATGGGCCCGACAAATACGGACACATAGGCAGACGTATGCTGCCTCGTTTGAGTGCCGGTTGACCGCACCGTTCAGTTCAGGAGTTCTACATGTCGCGTTTTTGGAAGATCGCGTTGGTTGTGCTTGCGGTGATCGTGTTGGCCCTCGTGGGCTTTCGCCTGCTGCACAAGCCGGCAGCCAATGCATCGTCACAGGCCAACGGCAAGGGCAAGGATGGCGCCAATGCCACACCACCGGTGCCGGTCACCGTGGTGCCGGTGGTCAAACAGAACGTACCGGTCTACCTGACGGCGCTGGGTACCGTGCAGGCGCTCAACACGGTGACCGTGAACCCGCAGGTGGCCGGACTGCTGTTGAGTATCAACTTCACCGAGGGCAAACCGGTGAAGAAGGGCCAAGTGCTGGCGCAGATCGACCCGCGGACCTTCCAGGCCAGTTATGACCAGGCGGTGAGCAAGCGCAATCAGGATCAGTCCCTGCTGGCCACGGCGCACAGCAACTATCAGCGTTCGCAGGATCCCAAATACAGCGAGTACGTGGCCAAGATCAGCCTGGACACGCTGAAGAACACCGTGGCGCAGTACCAGGCGGCGGTGGCTGCTGATGACGCGGCGATCCGCGATGCCAAGGTGCAGCTCGACTACACCCAGATCCGTTCGCCCATTGATGGCCTGGCCGGCATTCGCGCCATCGATCCGGGCAACGTGGTCGGCATATCCACCGCGATCGTCACGCTGACCCAGCTGCACCCGATCAACGTGATGTTCACCCTGCCTGAGCAGAATCTGGACATGGTGCGTCGCGCCGCGCAGGGCGCCACGCCGTTGCAGGTGACCGCGCTGGATCGCGTCGACGCGCATCCGATCGCCAGCGGTGGCGTGCTCAGGGTGATCGACAACCAGATTGATACCACCACCGGCACGTTCCGCCTCAAGTCCGAATTCAGCAATGACAAAAACACCTTGTGGCCGGGCCAGTTCGTCAACGTGCGGTTGCTGGTGAACACGGTCGATGGCGGTCTGGTGGTTCCGGCGCAGGCGGTACAGCGCGGCCCCGATGGTGACTATGTCTACCAGGTGCAGGGCGACAACACGGTCAAGATGCAGCCGGTGGTGGTCGCTGGCGAAGTGGGCGACAGCCACGTGATGATCGGCAGTGGTCTCAAAGTGGGCGAGAGTGTGGTGACCGAAGGCCAGTTCCGGCTCAAGCCGGGCAGCAAGGTCAACCCGTTGAAGCCGGGCGAAGTACCTGCGGCGCCGACCGCGGCCGAACTGGAAAAATCCAGGAAAGACGGCCAGAAGGGTGGTCGCCGCGGCCACGGGTGATCTGCCGGGGCGGCGGTGGCGATCCGGTGGAGGGATCGTGCCGTCGCCCGCTGCTGACACGTGCGCCGCGCCCGTCATGAGGACGTTGCCAATCCACCGCACGCCGACCCGATTCGGGCCGATCCACACCAGGCCGAGCCATTCGCGGCCGATCCAATTCAGCTTGCGCAGGTAGCCATGGGATTCTCGACCCTCTTCATTCGCCGACCGATCGCCACCTCCCTGCTGATGGTGGCGGTGTTGCTGCTCGGCGTCCTTGGCTTTCGTGAGCTGCCGGTGTCGGCGCTGCCGGAAATCGAGGCGCCCAGCCTGGTAGTCACCACCCAGTATCCGGGTGCCAGCGCGGCCACCATGGCGACCCTGGTGACCACGCCGCTGGAGCGCAACCTGGGACAGATTTCCGGCCTCAGCATGATGAGCTCGGACTCCTCCGCTGGGCTGTCCACCATCGTCTTGCAGTTCTCGATGGGTCGTGACATCGACATTGCCGCGCAGGACGTGCAGGCGGCGATCAACCAGGCCAAGGGCACCTTGCCGGGTAACCTGCCGTATCCACCGGTGTACAACCGGGTCAATCCGGCGGATGCGCCGATTCTCACCTTGTCGCTGCAATCGAACAGCCGGCCGCTGCGCGACGTCAACGACCTGGCCGACTCGATCCTGGCGCAGAAGCTGTCGCAGGTGCAGGGCGTGGGCCTGGTCTCGATCGCCGGCAACGTGCGCCCCGCCGTGCGCGTGCAGGTGAACCCGGCGCAGCTGGCCAACCTCGGCCTGACCATGGAGGACGTGCGCTCGGCGCTGACCCAGGCCAACGTCAATGCGCCCAAGGGCACGCTCAACGGCAAGACGCAGAGTTACTCGATCGGCACCAACGATCAGCTGTCCGACGCGGCCGAATACAAGAACACGATCATCAGTTACAAGAACAATGCGCCGGTGCGGCTGTCCGACGTGGCCCGGGTGGTCGACGGGGTCGAGAACGACCAGCTCGCCGCATGGGCGAATGGCAAGCCCGCGGTGCTGCTGGACATCCGCCGTCAGCCGGGCGCCAACATCGTGCAGACGGTGGAGCAGATCCGTGCGGTACTTCCGGAACTGCGCAGTGCCCTGCCGGCCGACGTGCATCTTGACGTGTTCGCCGACCGCACGGTGACCATCCGTGCCTCGGTGCACGACGTGGAGTTCACCCTGATCCTCACCGTGTTCCTGGTGGTCGGCGTGATCTTCGTGTTCCTGCGCCGGCTGTGGGCGACCGTGATCCCGTCGGTGGCGGTGCCGCTGTCCCTGCTGGGCACGTTCGGGGTGATGTCGTTCACCGGCATGTCGCTGGACAACCTGTCACTGATGGCGCTGACCGTGGCCACCGGTTTCGTGGTCGACGATGCGATCGTGATGATCGAGAACATCGTGCGCTACATCGAGCAGGGCAAGAGCGGCCCCGAGGCGGCCGAGATCGGCGCCAAGGAAATCGGCTTCACCGTGCTGTCGCTGACCGTGTCGCTGGTGGCGGTGTTCCTGCCGCTGCTGCTGATGCCCGGCGTCACCGGCCGGCTGTTCCACGAATTCGCCTGGGTGCTGACGATCGCGGTGACCATCTCGATGCTGGTCTCGCTGACCCTGACGCCGATGATGTGCGCCTACCTGCTAAAGCCCAATCAGCTGCCTGAAGGCGACGACGCGCACGAGCGCCACGCCGCCGCCGGCAAGCGCACGGTGTGGTCGCGCACGGTCGATCTCTATGCGCGCACCCTGGATGTGGTGCTCGATCACCAGCGCCTGACCGTGCTGGTCGCCGGTGCTGCCGTGGTGCTGACGGTGTTTCTGTACATCGTCATTCCCAAGGGCCTGCTGCCGGAGCAGGACACCGGCCTGATCACCGGCGTGGTGCAGGCCGACGACAACATCGCGTTCCCGCAGATGGAGCAGCGCACCCGCGCGGTCGCCGAAGCGCTGCGCGCCGATCCCGCGGTGGCCGGGGTGGCGGCCTTCATCGGCGCCGGCACGATCAACCCCACGCTCAACCAGGGCCAGCTCAGCATCGTGCTGAAGGATCGCGGCCAGCGCGACGGGCTGGACAAGCTGCTGCCACGCCTGCAGCAAGAGGTGACCGATATCCCCGGCATTGCGCTGTACCTCAAGCCGGTGCAGGACGTGACCCTGGACAGCACGGTGTCCGCCACCGAATACCAGTACGCGATGTCCGAGGTGAATTCGGTCGAGTTGGCGAAATATGCAGGGCAGATGACCGAGGCCATGCGCAAGCGACCCGAGCTGGCCGACGTGGACAACAACCTTGCCAACAACGGCAATGCGCTGAAACTGACCATCGACCGGGAGAAGGCCAGTCGCATGGGCGTGCCGGTGCAGGCCATCGACGACACCCTCTACGATGCGTTCGGCCAACGCCAGATCTCGACCATCTTCACCCAGCTCAACCAGTACCGCGTGGTGCTGGAGGTGGCGCCGGAATTCCGCTCCAGCGACGACCTCTTGAACAAGCTCACCGTTCGCGGCAACGGCTCCGGCGCGCTGACCGGCAGCAATGCCACCAGCTTTGGTCAGGTGAAGTCGAGCAATTCGGCGACGCCCACCGGCATCGGCAGCACCGGCAACGTGGGCATTTCGCTTGGCGGCGGCGGCACCATTCCGCTGTCTTCGCTGGCCAGTGCGCAGATCACCAGTGCGCCGCTGGTGATAAGCCATCAGCAGCAGCTGCCGGCGGTGACGTTGTCGTTCAACGTGGCGCCGGGCTACTCGCTGTCTGACGCGGTGTCGGCGATCAATCAGATCAACGCGGAGCTGAAATTCCCGCCGCAGGTGCGCGGCCAGTTCGTCGGCAAGGCGGCCGAGTTCACCTCCTCGCTGGGTGACGAGGTGCTGCTGTTGCTGGCCGCGGTGGTGGTGATCTACATCGTGCTGGGCGTGTTGTACGAAAGCTATATCCACCCGCTTACGATCATCTCGACCCTGCCGCCGGCCGGCGTGGGCGCACTGCTGGCCCTGATCATCTGCGGCATGAGCCTCTCGGTGGATGGCATCGTCGGCATCGTGTTGCTGATCGGTATCGTCAAGAAGAACGCGATCATGATGATCGACTTCGCGATCGAGGCGAGGCGCACCGGCATGAACGCGCGCGATGCGATCCGCCGCGCCTGCCTGCTGCGTTTCCGCCCGATCATGATGACCACCGCCGCAGCGATGCTCGGCGCCCTGCCGCTGGCGCTCGGTAATGGCATCGGCTCGGAGCTGCGCCGTCCGCTGGGCGTATCGATCGTCGGTGGCCTGCTGCTGTCGCAGCTGGTGACGCTGTACACCACGCCGGTGATTTATCTGTACATGGAGCGTTTCTCCGGCTGGCTGGCGACCCGTCGCGAACAGCGTGCGCTGAGGCTGGCGGATCAACGCGCGGCGTGAGCGGATTCCTGGCTGATGGATCCGGACTCTCAGTGGGAGCGGCTTCAGCCGCGATCGCCTGGTGTGACCTGAAACGAGCATCACGGCTGAAGCCGCTCCCACCGTGCCGGTACGGTGCGGCTGAATCAACCCTTTTGCAGTCCGTGCGTTGACGGTGGGATGATCCCTTCTCACCCTCTGCGGTCGCTCGCCGCTCGCCTCCCGGTTTCCGCCACCGCATGAATATCTCCGGACTCTTCATTCGCCGTCCGATCGGTACCTCGTTGCTGGCGATCGGTTTGTTCGTGGCCGGCGCGATCAGCTATTTCCTGCTCGGCGTGGCCGCGCTGCCGAGCATGCAATTCCCGGCGATTTTCGTGCAGGCCAGCCAGGCTGGCGCCGACGCCAGCACCATGGCCTCGACCGTCGCCGCGCCGCTGGAGCGGCACCTTGGCCAAGTGCCGGGCATCACCCTGATGCGTTCCCACAGTTCCGAGGGCCGCACCTTCGTTTTCATGCTGTTCGATACCGGCACCAACCTGAGTGCCGCCGCGCGCGATGTGCAGGCGGCGATCAACGCCGCTGTGCCGGATCTGCCGAGTGGGCTCAACGGGGCGCCGAGCTACCAGAAGGCGAATCCGAACGACGATCCGATCATCGCGTTCGCGCTCACCTCCGACACCCAGTCAGCGGCCGATCTCTACAACGTATCCGACTCGCTGCTGGCGCAACGACTGCGCCAGCAGCCGGGCGTGTCGTCGGTGGATATCGCCGGTGCGGCGACCCCGGCGATCCGGGTCGACGTGAATTTGCGCACACTCAGTGCGATGGGAATCTCGCCGGACGAACTGCGCAACGCGCTGACCGCGGCGAATGTCACTTCGCCGGAAGGTTTTCTGACTGACGGGAAGACCCGGATGTCGGTCGACGCCACGACTTCGCTGCAAACGGCCGCCCAGTTCGCCCAGCTGGTCATCGCCAACCACAACGGCACGCCGGTGCGCCTGTCCGACGTGGCGCATGTCTACGCTGGCACCGAGGATGCCTACCAGGCGGCCTGGTTCCGCGGCAAACCGGCCGTGCTGATGTACGTGTACAAGAAGGCTGACGCCAACGTCATAGCCACGGTCGATCGGGTCAGGGCACAGTTGCCCGAGTTGCGCGGCTACCTGCAGCCGGGCACCGAGTTGACCCCGTTCTTCGATGGCACGCCAACGATTCGCGCCTCGCTGCACGAGGTGCAGGCCACGCTGCTGATCTCGCTGGCGATGGTGATCCTCACCATGGCGCTGTTCCTGCGCCGGCTGGCGCCGACCCTGATCGCCGCGGTGGCGGTGCCGCTGTCGCTGGCCGGGGCGTTCGTGGTGATGTACATCCTGGATTACACGCTGAACAACCTTACCCTGCTGGCGCTGGTGATCGCGATCGGCTTCGTGGTGGACGATGCGATCGTGGTGATCGAGAACATCATCCGCCACATCGATGACGGCATGACCCGGATGGAGGCGACGCTGGCCGGGGCCAAGGAGATCGGTTTCACCATCGTCTCGATCACCGCCTCGCTGATTGCGGTGTTCATCCCGCTGCTTTTCGCCGGCGGCATCATCGGCATGTTCATGCACGAATTTGCAATCACCCTGGTGGCCGCCATCGTGGTGTCGGCGGCAGTCTCGCTGACCCTCACGCCGGCGCTGTGCGCGTGTTTCCTCAGCGGCCATCGCCTGCGCGCGCGGCCCGACGGGAATGCGACGGACAGCCATGTGCTGGACCGCTTCCATGCCGGCATGCTGCGCATCTACCGCAAGGCGCTCGACTTCTCGTTGCGCCATGCCTTGCTGTTCGCGCTGACGCCGCTGGCCTTGATCGTGGTGACGTTCTACCTGTTCACCGTAGTCAAGGCCGGCCTGTTCCCGCAGCAGGACACCGGCCTGATCTGGGGCCGGGCCAGCTCCAGTGCCACGGTCTCGTTCGCCGAGAGCAAGCTGCGCCTCGAGCGGCTCACGGCGATGTTGATGGCCGATCCCGACGTGGCTACCGTGGGTTCGCGCCTTGGCAGCAGCCGCCAGGGTACCAGCGGTTCCTTCAACATCGACCTGAAAACTCATGCCGAGGGCCGCACGGACGACACCTTCGCGGTGCTGGCGCGGCTGAGTGCGAAAGCCGCCAAATACCCCGATCTCAACCTGCGTCTGCGTCCGGTGCAGGACCTGCCCAGCGGCGGCGGTGGCGGCACCAGCCAGGGTGCGCAATACCAGATCTCGCTGCAGGGCAACGACCTGGCCGGGCTGCAGCTATGGCTGCCCAGGCTGGTCGCCGAACTGAAGAAGAACCGCATGCTGCGTGATGTGGGCAGCGACGTTGATGAAGGTGGGCTGCGCCAGAACATCGTGATCGACCGCGACAAGGCGGCGCGGCTCGGGATCTCCGTCGGCACGATCGACGGTGCGCTGTATGACGCTTTCGGCCAGCGTCAGGTGTCGACCATCTACTCGGACCTCAACCAGTACAAGGTGGTGGTCAACGCGCTGCCCTCGCAGACCGCCACACCGGACGCGCTCAACCGGATCTACGTGAAATCCAGCAGCGGGCACATGGTCCCGATCACCGCATTCACCCACCAGGAGTCCGGTCTGGCGCCCTCGGAGATCACCCACGAGAACCAATACACCACGATGGACCTGAGCTTCAACCTGGCGCCGGGGGTGAGCATGGGCCAGGCGCTGCAGATCATCCAGGCCACGGCCAGCAACATGCGCATGCCGGGTGACATCAAGCTCAATGTCGGCGCCGATTTCCGCCGCTTCCAGCAATCGCAGAGCGGCATGCTGTGGCTGGTGCTGGCTGCCGTGCTTACCGTCTACATCGTGCTTGGCATGCTGTACGAAAACCTGATCCACCCGATCACCATCCTGTCCACCTTGCCGGCGGCAGGGGCCGGTGCCTTGCTTGCGCTGTGGCTCACCAACACCGAGCTCTCGGTCGTGGCGCAGATTGCCCTGGTGCTCTTGATAGGCATCGTCAAGAAGAACGCAATCATGATGATCGACTTTGCCCTGGTTGCCGAGCGCGAGCATGGCAAGAGCCCCTGGGAGGCGGCGCGCGAGGCGTGCCTGGTGCGCTTCCGCCCGATCATGATGACTACCATGGTGGCGATCCTCGCCGCGCTGCCGATCGCGATCGGTCTCGGCCCGGGCTCCGAGCTGCGGCGCCCGCTGGGTATCGCGCTGATCGGCGGCCTGCTGATCTCGCAGAGCCTGACCCTGCTCAGCACGCCGGCGTTGTACGTGATCTTCTCTTGCCTGGCCGCGCGGCGGAAGGCGTGGAGTGCGCGGCGGAGCGAGCGCAGGGCGGTGCGGCGGCTGGCGGAAGCCCGAGTCAACGGATGAGCTTCCGGCGACTCGATGTGAATCTGAATTCAGATTTTTGACGCTGCGAACATCCCACGAAGATATGCAGGACATGCGGTATGCGGAACCGACATCGCAGCCAGCGTGCACGTAAAAGCTTTCCCGTCGTTGCTGTCCTGCAACGATTCTTTGCTTGAGACCGCGTAGCGTCATACAGTCCGCAGGGTAGTATTTCCGGTTGCACGCCGGAACTTGCAGGAATCAGGGGCGACATGGAAAACCAGTTCTTCGAGCGGCCGATCCTCAACTATCCGGCTGGTCGTGCACAAGACAGCGGCGAGCCTGTTGCTTTGCTACGTGGATCACCACGACAAGGCCTACCAGTGGGCCGAGCGCCGCAAGCTGGAGACGCATCCGAAGACCGGCGCGGCGCAGTTGGTGGAGATTCGAGAGCGAGTCGAGGAAATCGCCGTTCCGAAGTACGTCGAGGTCGAACAGTCCGCGCCCGCCAGGCCGATGCTATTTGCGGGCGTGGCCGACGGCGACCTGCTCGCTTACGGTGTGCCGGAGGATTGGCTGCCGGACGTCCGTGCGGCCAATGAGGACACCTTGCTCGAACTGACCGACCACCTGCCGGCCGAGGCGGCGGAAGCGCTGCTGGAACTGGCGACGGGCGGGCAGCCGAAGCCGGCAGCCGTGGCGGCACCAGCGACCAGCCCGTTCGAGCATCCGGACGCGCTGCGTCGCTTCCGCACGATGAATGACGTGGAAGAACTGGAGCGCGCGCTGGCGTTCCCTGGGACAAATGGACGATCTTCCTGCACCCGGCGCAGCGCGAATGGGCGCCCGAACGCGCGCTCGCCCAACTACGCCGCATCCAGCATCACCGCATCATCTTGAACGGCTCGCAACCTTCAGCAGGACTGTCCACAACCAGCGCCGAGCAGAGCGCCGTATTGGCCGCCCTCAAACTCTCCAAACCCCGCCTGCCGGAGCAGATGACCCTGCTGTAGTGGCATTTTTGAAATCGACAGACAATAAAATCAAATACTTGCGCCGCTAACTGTCGAACCCGGGGGGCCATGCTAGAATTACCATAACAACACACCATAACGGTGAGTACCATGGCTCGCATGTCGATTCGCGCTACCTACGCGCTGGATGAACAGACCGACCAGCGCATCAAGCACCTTGCCAGGACCTGGCATGTATCCCAAGCCGAGGTGATCCGCCGTTCGGTGCAAACGGCTGCGGAGCAATCCCGCGGCACCTTGACACCTGCGGACGTCGTGGCGCGTTACGCCAAGGGGGCATTGCCGCGCAACAAGCAAGAGACAAGACGAGTCACCCAGTCTTTGCGCGTCATGCGTCATGCAGACGACAAGCGGCGCATTGCCGAGGCGCCGTGATTCACTTCGATACCAATGCGTTGATCGCGTTGCCGCAGTGGGCACGCGAAGGCCATATCGTTGTCCACCGGGTACTGGATGGCGAGGCGGTCGCGGTTTGCGCGGTGGTTTGGTACGAGTATCTGTTGGGGCCGTTGGCGGACGGAGAGTCCGAACTGGCGCATGCCTTCATATCCGGCAGGATCGAGCCGATCATTGAAGCGGATACCGCTCTCGGCGCGGAATTGTTCAACGCCGCTGGCCATCGTCGCACTCTGAAAACCGATGCTCTGATTGCGGCCGCCGCTATTCGCGCGGGGGCGGACTTCGTGACGGTCAATGTGGCCGACTTCAAGCCGTTTGTGGAGCGCGGTCTGCGGCTGATACCGGCTGAAGCATAGGCAAGGCTTGATGGACTTCCGCATCGCCGACACCTTCACCGACAGCCTTGCCCGCCTCACCGGCGACGAGCAGAAGGCCGTGAAGACGACGGCGTTCGACCTGCAGATGAATCCGGTCAACCAGGGCATGAGTTTGCACAAGCTGGACCGCGCGCGGGACGCGAATTTCTGGTCGGTGCGGGTCAGCGGCGACATCCGCCTGATCGTGCACAAGACCGCAGCGAGCCTGCTGCTTTGCTATGTGGATCACCACGACAAGGCCTACCAGTGGGCCGAGCGTCGCAAGCTGGAAACGCACCGCGTCGTTGGCGTCGGTCAGTACGTCGTTGACGAAGGAGCGGTCGATCTTCAGTTCGTCCAGCGGCAGGCGTTTCAGGTAGGACAAGCAGCCACCCCCAGCCCGCGGATCTCGTCCTCGCTGTAGCCGGTCAGGCGCGTAAAGACCGGATTGACGCTGAGGAAATGGCCATGCAGATCGAGCGCATACACCGCGTCCGGATTTTGCGAAAACAGCGAATCGTAGTGCTGTTCAAGCTTGGCCGGCGCGGTGGATCCGGGGCGGCCCCCGGCTGGCGCGCGAGCTGCTCGTTCAAGGCGATCGCGGTGCGGCGCTGCTGCGGCCAGCTGGCGGCCAAGTCATCCAAGCCGGCACGGACATCGAACCGGTGCACATGGGCATCGGCCTGGATCGGCCCGTCGACAACCCCGGCGCCGACAGGCGCGCGTTGCAGCACCACAAACACGTCGCCCAGCAGCGGCTCGACTTTCAGGCGCTGCAGCACAAGGCGTCACCGCACACATCGGGCGGTCTTGCCTCAAGGAGGGCCAGCGCGGGCGGGTTTTCACGGGCCAGCTCGATCGCCTCTGCGCCGTCACGGGCGATCGCAACCGAATAACCGGCCGCCTCCAGCTGCGCACACGCCGTCGTGCTGGCCTCGGCATCACCAAAGGCGAGGAGAATCCGTTCGGCTTTCATTTCTCGCGGATGTGCATGGTTGAGGGCCCACCGATGGCGCTGGCCTCGCGTCGATAACTCTTCGGGAGCGCCGGCTGAAGATGCCAATCGTGATAGCGGCTGTACAAACAGATACTTGAGCCGATCACACCCCTCATTCGCTTCGCCAGCAGCCTGACGTGCTCCCGCTACCGGTCGGTGCCAAGGCATTACAGCGCCATCCGCCCGGCGCCACCGGGCGGCCTTCTGCGGCGCCACAGCGGACAGCGGCGCAAACCGTTCCACCAGGTCGTTCCCGTTGAGGCGCAGTTGCCGCGTGGCGTCGCCGGGTTCGGGCACGCCACAGGCCAGATCGCTCTGGCGGCCTTGCATCGCCGGGCTCTTTTTCGCGCTGGTGCATGGTCGCGGCGAAGTGGGCGATAGCGTGTGGCCAAACAAAAAGGCGCGGCAAGCCGCGCCCTTCGTGCACGCACCAGATCACGCGTCGGTGTTCAGGCCAGGGCGATGGTCTCCCGCATGAGCGGTACGCCGGTGCTGCGCTGGAATTGATCGAGCATCTGCTTGCGCCGCGCCGCCGTTTCTTCGTCCGAACGGCCGTAGCCGCTGGCCTGCAGGTGACGCCAGATCGCCACGCTCGCCAGTTGCATGCCCGGCACCTCGGAGGAGCGGTTGCTGTCGCCCTGCCAGAACACCGCCACCCAGCCTTCTTCCTTCTCGCTGGAGGACTCGTCCACCGGCAGGATCAAGGTGCCGTCCAGCAGCGACAGCGCACATTCGCGGCCGTCAGCAAACTGGTTGGTGTAAAGAGGGTGCAACTGGGCGATGAAATCGACGATCGACTGGCTCAGAGCGCTCATTCCACGTTCCTCAGTCTGATGGGACGGACTTTGTTTGGCCGTGCAGCATGGGACGGATACGTGGCGACAGGTATGAGCTGGGCCACAATTCGTCACTGTATGGTGCGGCCGAGGCGAGCGCCAGTGCCTGCAGCGCAGCGCCTGCGGGCGCGCGCTTCCCCCGTCCCTGCTAAAACGCGACAATGAGCGGCTTTAGTACACCACGAATCAAGCCTGACCCCGGCCGTCTGGAGCGCTTCAGCCGCCCATGGCGCCGGTACGCGCAGGTAGCGTTCGCTGGCAACACCCCGTCCCCGAAATGCGGTAGCAGAGAGGTTCATACCGACCATGTCCACCACGCCCAAGATCATCTACACGCTGACCGACGAAGCCCCCTTTCTCGCCACGCAGTCGTTGCTGCCGATCGTCTCCGCGTTCACCGGTGCCGTCGGTATCCAGGTTGAGACGCGGGACATCTCGCTGGGGGCACGCATCATTGCGCTGTTTCCGGAGGCCCTCAAGGACGGTCAGCGGATCGCCGATGACCTGGCCGAGCTGGGCCAGCTGGCGACCACGCCGGAAGCCAACATCATCAAGCTGCCCAATATCAGTGCCTCGATGCCCCAGCTGAAGGCGGCGATCAAGGAGTTGCAGGATCAGGGCTATGCGCTGCCGGACTATCCGGATGAACCCGGGGACGCTGCCGAGAAGGAAACCAGGGCGCGCTACGACCGGGTCAAAGGCAGTGCGGTAAATCCCGTGCTGCGCGAGGGCAACTCCGACCGTCGCGCGCCGGTGTCGGTGAAAAACTATGTGCGCAAGCATCCGCATCGGATGGGCGCCTGGAGCGCGGATTCGAAGAGCCATGTCTCGCACATGGATGGCGGCGACTTCTATGGCACCGAGCAGTCCGCGCTGATCGAACAGGCGGGCAACGTCAGCATCGAGTGGTTCGGCAAGGATGGAACGCACAGCGTGCTCAAGCCGGAGACCGCGCTGCTGGCCGGTGAGTTGATCGACGCCGCGGTCATGAGCCGTCGCGCACTGGCCAGCTTCATCGCTGTGCAGATTGCCGACGCGAAAGAACGCGGCGTGCTGTTCTCGGTGCATCTGAAGGCGACCATGATGAAGGTCTCCGACCCGATCATGTTCGGCGTGGTGGTGGGCGAGTTCTATCGCGACGTGCTGACCAGGCATGCCGACGCGTTGACGCAGGCAGGGTTCAATCCCAACAACGGCATCGGCGACCTGTATGCACGCATGTCTGCGCTGCCGGAAGCGACGCAGGCGGAGATCAACGCCGACATCGCTGCCGAGTACGCGCAGCGTCCGGGCCTGGCCATGGTCAATTCGGACAAGGGCATCACCAACCTGCATGTGCCCAGCGACGTGATCATCGACGCCTCGATGCCGGCGATGATCCGCGACTCCGGCAAGATGTGGGACGCGCAGGGCAAACTGCAGGACATCAAGGCGGTGATCCCGGATCGCGCCTACGCAGGCGTTTACCAGGCAACGATCGAAGACTGCAAGGCACATGGCGCGTTCGACCCGGCGACGATGGGCAGCGTGCCCAACATTGGCCTGATGGCGCAGGCGGCCGAGGAATACGGTTCGCACGACAAGACCTTCCAGATCGTCGGCGATGGCGTGGTCAAGGTCATCGACGCGGCCGGCAAGGTATTGCTGCAGCACGAGGTCGAAGCCGGTGATATCTGGCGCATGTGCCAGACCAAGGACGCGCCGATCCAGGATTGGGTCCGGCTGGCGGTGAGCCGCGCGCGGCACACGCCCACGGTGTTCTGGCTGGACCCGGCGCGTGCCCACGATGCACAGATGATCAAGAAGGTCGAGCGCTACCTGACAGACCACGATCTCGGCGGGCTGGATATCCGCATCATGGATCCGGTTGCCGCCACGCGCTTCTCGCTGGAGCGTATCCGTCAGGGCCTGGACACGATTTCCGTTACCGGCAACGTGTTGCGTGACTACCTCACCGATTTGTTCCCGATCATGGAGCTGGGCACCAGCGCCAAGATGCTCTCGATCGTGCCGCTGATGGCTGGCGGCGGGCTGTTTGAGACCGGCGCCGGCGGCTCCGCGCCCAAACATGTGCAGCAGTTCCTGGAGGAGAATTACCTGCGCTGGGACTCGCTGGGCGAGTTCCTCGCGCTGGCGGCATCACTGGAGCACCTCGGCAGCCGCTACGGCAAGGTGGATGTGGATCTGCTGGCGCGGACCCTTGACAAGGCCACCAGCAAGTTCCTCGACACCAACAAGTCGCCCTCGCGCAAGGTCGGCGAACTGGACAACCGCGGCAGTCATTTCTATCTGGCGCTGTACTGGGCCCAGGCACTGGCTTCGCAGGAAGTGAACGCCGCGCTGAAGGCGAAGTTCACCCCGCTGGCCAGGGCACTGGAGCAGGGCGAAGCGAAGATCGTTGCCGAGTTGAATGGCGTGCAGGGCAAGCCGGTGGACATCGGCGGCTATTATCATCCGAACCTGCAACGCGTGGCTGAGGCGATGCGTCCCAGCGCCACCTTCAACGCGGCGCTGGCGTTGTTGTCGCCCTGAGTCTCCGACCACGGAGCAAACTCAAGCGGGGTGCCTGATGGCACCCCGTCTGGTTTCTGCGGTGTTGCCCGCGAAGATCATCAGCCGACTGCCGCTCAGCATCGCTCTGCCACAATCGCCGTCCCCGAGTACGGAGTGACTTCATGCGCCTGTCGTCTGCCATTGTGCTGCTCGCTTGTGCCGGCCTGGCGCCCGTCTTCGCGCAATCCGCCAAACCGCCGCTGTCCGTCACGGCGCCAGCCAGCGCGTCATCCGCTGTGCCCACCAACGTGTCCAACCTCGCCGCCGTGGTCGTCACTGGCGTACAGCCCGGTCCCGGCTTGTGGCGGGTGAGCAGGGGCGAGCATGTGATGTGGATACTCGGCACGCTGTCGCCGCTGCCGCAGGGTATGCAGTGGCGCTCGCAGGAGCTGGCGCAGGTCATTGCTGAGTCACAGCAGGTACTGTTGCAACCCTCGCTCAAGTTCAAGGCGGATGTGGGCTTCTTCGGCAAGTTGTTCCTGCTGCCCTCGGCCTACAGCGCGCGCAAGAACGACGATGGCGCCACCCTTGAACAACTGCTGCCGCCGCCGGTGTATGCCCGCTGGCAGGTACTCAAGCAAAGATACATCGGCGGCGATCGTGGTATTGAACGCTGGCGGCCGATCTTTGCCGGGCAGGAGTTGTACAAAAAGGCTCTGAAGGCCAATGGCCTGAGTCGAACCGGCGGAGTGCAAGGCAGCATCAATGCGCTGGTGAAGCGCTATGGGGTCAAGCAAGTCTCGACCACCTACCAGGTGGTGATCGAGAATCCGCGCGCGGCGCTCAAGGCCTTCAAGGCCGCCGGTCCGCGCGATGTCACCTGTTTCATCCGCACGCTGGACAGCATCGAGCAGGATCTTCCCGCGATGAAGGCGCGTGCCAATGCGTGGGCCACAGGCGATCTGCAGGCCTTGCAAGCGCTGCCGGACAGCGCGCGCCACGACGCCTGCACCGCCGCACTCGCGGATGCGGGCTTTGCCCATGCGCTGGGTCTGGACGGCCTGCCCGCCAAGCTGCGTGCGAGCTGGCTTGCGGCGGCGAGGACGGCGCTGCAGACCAACGCACAGACATTCGCGATCCTGCCGATGAGCGAGTTGCTGAAGCCGGATGGCTATCTCGCCAGCCTCAAGGCGGAGGGCTACGACGTGGAGGCACCCGAGTAGGGCGAGTGGAATCTGTCAGGCGCCGGCCAGCTCCA